>Ga0115851_102000_pt1 | contig 10838 bp, 4 predicted proteins | sample InSIn2gowninarea_FD_83865 | JGI IMG/M metagenome (GOLD analysis project Ga0115851, IMG submission 83865)
GTTTAAGGAGAATTCTTGAAGCATCTTGCTCTCCTTAGCTCCTCACCAGTCAGATCTACCCATTCATTTGCTTTAAAAGCATCAAGACGATCACCTACCTTGCCCCAAGTAGACCTCTGCAAAAACTGTGTCTCATCCCCGCACCCAAAATTGCCTTTCCCTTTGATTCACCAAAATTTCAAAAAATCAATTTCAAACTCCTTGTACTTCATATCTAGCCTAAAATTAACTATCAATTCAGTCATCTCGAGCCTCCTTGATTATATTTTCCGAGATTGACTGAAGTAGCTTTGATCTACTTGCGCTAATGCAAAGCAAAAGTGTTTCGAAGGCTACCTGGCTAATCTTCAGGCTCTCTCTGTAGTTTATAAAATGAAGAACACTAACAAACAAACAATCTCTTCCCCAATATGGTCGCCGTTATGTTAGTGCCTAGATTTACCTTAGGCTGAAAAGGTAGGATCCAAGGCCAACATCAAACCACGCTCAGCCTAGTAGCTAGCCCTACCAGGTCAGGAGAGGGCTCTCTCCGGGTCAATCTCCGCAAATTATGATCAATGAGGGCTTTAGATGACCGATAGAAATATTGATTTTAGGCTAGGTATATGTGCAAGAGAATTTGATTGAATAAAATAATGTTTTTATTGGCTCAGATGGAAAGGTAGATTTTGGGTGCAGGGATTGAGGCTCAATCCTGCAGAGATCTCAATGGGGAAAGGTAGGCAATTGCTTTTGGCACTTAAAATTAAATGAGATGGAAGGAATAGTGAGGTGTTGAAGAGGGTAAGGGAAACCATGGATCCTCCTCAAACAACTGAAAACATCAAGAAACTAAAGAAAATCTCAAGTAGAGCACTACAATTTCAATGGATTCTACCTACACTCTTGTTTGTTTAGTTCAAAAGAAACAAGATAGAGAATGGCATACATGACATATAAGAAAATTCACAATTACAAAAGAAAGAACTATACCAAGAAAAATTGCCACATGGATCCCAAAGAGTGCTGCAAACCCTGGTCTCAATTCCTTAGCCAAAATGCTGATATGAGTGTACAATGAAGCTCAAGGCTTTCTCAAAAGTCCAACCATGCTAATGACTAAAAAACAACATAATATAGATAACCATAGCTCATCATTGCCTCTAGGGGTTGAGCTCACATGTTTAGGAGTTGTTTCAACTAATTCTAAACTAAGAACTAGAAATTAGGAAACATAACAACATGCCTCTAGAAACAAGGGAACTGATTCATTCAGTTTCAAACAACTTTTAAACTGATGAATCTACCTCCACAAGTGAAAATTTAACATATTTACATCATGTTCCATCGATGTGCATTAAATTACATCACAAATTTCCCATTAGGAAAGTGAAAAAGTCAAACTGGCCAAAGCTGGGTGAAAAACAGAGCAATACTTGGACAAACTAGGGATTTTTTCTCTATGCACCGCGCCTAATTCTCTATGCGTAGTGCCTGTTTGGACCCACTTTTGGAGGCCTTACCGATGTCCAAATGAGCTCTAGGTGTGCTTCTTGGAAAGGTCTACCTGTCTACTTTCCAACCCATGTGGAATTTGTCAATTTGGCCTCCATTTTCTCCTCCAAAAGTCAATTCTCCCAATACTACTTCCTGTGTGTCAAAATAGGGGCAATGAGGTCATTTTTTGAGTGTTTTTGACCTTCTCGAGGGCTCAAAACCTGTCCAAATTTCTTGGTCGTTGGTAGGCAAGCATATTTTTTCATGCCAAATCAAAAAATTCTAAGTTTTTGTGCTTTGGAGGCTCCTAGAAAAAGTGAGCACCACGTGGCGCGGCACATAGGGCAGAAAATCCTGATTTGTGTGCCAAAATTTTCAAAAATACAAAAAGTGCCCCAAATTTTTTGAAATTTGGGCTGAGTCTTCTCCATCAAACATTGTGTTGGGCCAAGGAAGCCTTAGCCAATATCTGAAGTCCTTCATGCTCTTTTTGCCTCCTTCATGCTCTTTTCAACTTTGCCTTTAAACTCCTTATTCTAGCTTGGCACACCATGTTCCTCGACAAGTAGTAATATGACAGGTTTCTAAGCATGTTTTTCTCATTGATGCCCTTTTCTAGATTCCTCTCCAAGTGGATATTGGCTCTTTCAATCCATGACTCCTTATCGACATTAACCTCCTGCTCAAGTGAAGTGAACTCCACCCTCCTCCTTTGGGTAGCTTGGCAATTCTCTTGAATGTTTTGTAACTCCATAATCACTTGCTGGTCTTCAAGCTACTTATTCCTTTGCTTTAGGTAATGTATTTTCCATTAGGCTCTATCCAAGTTAATGGACAAGGCATCAATGTCCGCTTGTTGCTCTTGAATGATTTCCTTGAGATTTGTGCTTTGCGGGCCCATATCAGTATCATCATCCTCAATGAGAATGAAATTAGTCTCACGCTTACCTGATGGTCCTTCCTCTAGTAGTGGCCTCTTACCTTTGTCCTGAACCTATTGTGCTGATGATGGAAGCGAGGACCCTTCCACCTCGGGTGGAGATAACACTCGCTTTGTTGCTGCAAATAATCGTCTAGTGCCCTTCTAATAAGTGATAAACACCAGCATGCTAGCGGTCTGTGTCTCATGGCCCTCATGCTAATAAGAAGGTCCACTTGTCTCATGTAAGGCCTCTGAAGGTCCCTGAGTAGCTCTGAAAAACTCATGAGAGATGAAATCCTCCCAAGTAATTCCCTATAAGCCAAGTTGATGAATGACCACAATTTTAATGAGAGCAAAATGGTAAATACTGTTGAACTACTGCTGAGAAGTCTTGTGCTACACTAGGGTGTTCATCTTCTCTATGTTTCAGCACATGAAGTAAGGGATGTTCATCATCCTTACCCTGGTAAAATGCATTAGCAACCTAATATGATAAGCATACAAACATGAAAACTAGCCCTCACAGCTGAAATACCTCATGATCAATTTCATCAAATGAGCATAAGCATCTTTGAGGTACCAAAAAGGAAATACTCTGCTGAGTTGTCTCAAATAACCAAGTTGATGTATGGTTCATAATGTTGCTATTCAATTTTTTGCCTCTTGTTCCATTGCTCTCCAATGTTAGGAATACCGGTTGCTAGTGAAATGGATTCTGGTGTTAATGTGAAAGTGACACCAGCTAGAGTGGCTTGACCATCATGTAAATGCAGCACAAACAAATGAGCCAACTCATGATGAAACTAAATGCTAGCAACCTTCTCACAAAATTCATAGCGAGACTGATGTTGGAAACAAGAGATGGCAAGAGGGCAGGCCTGTAATTCATTGAAAGTGGTTGGTTCTTCTCTAATATGTTTTCGACCTCTATGAGGCCTCCTGGGTGCATGTACCTTTGTAGGTGAGTCACTATGGGTCTCCTATTCATAATCATATGAAGGATCAGATGCCATGTCTGCTAGTGATTGAACTGTTTTGGAGTTGTCCTGATGAGAAATAGGTGAGCTGTGATGTGTTTTGACTTTTGCCACCAAGGGAAATAGTGAAATGAGGGCAGGGAAACAATGAGGGATTTAGGGACTGTTGGGACAGGTTTAATTAGGGAAATAGGGGATTAGGGAATGATTTGGGAGTCTTTGTATAGCACTAGGGTTTGGGAGTTAGAGAGTATTTGGGACTTTTGGAAATGGGAATTTGGGTATGGGATTAGTGAATTTAGGGGTATGTGAAAGTAGGGAATAGGGAAATCAAGGGAAAAATGGAATAAGGGAATGTGAGGTGGGAGGAATAACTTGGCAGCCAAACAGTCAATACGAAACCCTAGCACTATTTTCTTTGGTAGGGTTTGATTTCCTTATTCAACACCATACAACAACCACCATCAAACAAGCACTAACCTTGGATGAAAAGCAACGACAGAAGCCCAACTTACTTGTACAAGTGATGATCCACGAGTTTCGGGCGATTTGGAACAAATTTTTAGAGTTTTTGGGCTTGTCGGCTGTATGCGCCGCGCATCAAACTTAATGCACCGTTCCAGTCATAAGTGTTGCACCCATGTTAATTTTCACTGGAGGTCATGGTTCTATGCACTGCACCATCTACGTGTGCTGAACCACCTGCCCAGTACGTCGCGCCCTTGTTTTTTTGGCCGATTTTCACCAATTCGTCTCACTTGCTCACCAACACGATTTTACCTTGCTCACCAACATGATTTCACCTCGCTCCCACTTTGTCTTGGAGTGCAAATGAAATTTTCAAATGAATAAATGAATCATATATGGAGCTTTTAAATTTTTGGCTCATAAAACCCAATTTTGCAATGTCTTGAAAATGACTTTGTTTTTTACTCTGTTTTGGACTTTTTTCACTTTATTAAAACTTGTGATGGACTGAATGACCTGTGCTTTGTTTGTTTTACTGGTAGTTGGGGCTACTAGGGCTAGGGAAAGAGACCAGGGTTACAGATGGAGTGATTCACATATGAAGAAAATCAAATTACATAATTTGTACCATAAAAGAAAAAATACTCTGTTTTAGCACTTGATGATGAAATTTATTGATGTTGTAACCTCCGCATCTACCTATTGGTTGTTATTGGACACTTTGAAACTCCCTTTGACAAAATCCTAATGAAACCCTAGACCTAAATGACAATGAAACCCTAAAGCAAAACCTTTGCAATATTTAAGACAAAAGATGACTGTATATGCTTTGAAATTAACAAACATGAACCAGCAGGTAGATAACATGAGGGAAACTATAGGAAAGCCACTACCGTCAGATGATCCATGTGCCTAATGGAATGCAGCTGACTGAACGGGACACCTAATATGCAATGCAACAAGAGGATTTGATCTCTGATAGAGGGATGAAGATACCAACACTAACACCTATTAAAAACAATATTATGCCTTACTCTGTAATCAAAAGGTGGTTTTAATATAAAGAGTATTAGAGATAAACTCAATACCGCTTGTGATCATCATTATTAAATTACATACAATAAGAGCACGTGTTTTCTAATAATATATAACTTTAATGTTAGCAATGGTAGAGGCGAGGGGTTTGTTATCGCTCTAGGAAATTCCCCAAGGTTGTAAATCGGAGATGCCTGGTAACATATGATCTTTAATATTGTTCTTCGAACTATTGGAATAAATGATGGTTTGGATCAAGCCAGATAAACATTTCATCTATACTTTTACCCAAGACATGCATGAACACCCCCAATAACACAAGGCTTTAGACTGTTAATGCTCAGTAGTTTTTAGATTTAATGGATAGATGGAGAACACTGACTATGCCAGCAGATAGCATACATGGACCTATATGAATGGCTAGCTATAGGCAGCAAATGGACTTACTGAGTATACTGGCAGATGCACATATAATCACAGATATAAATGGCTAACCATAGGCAGTAGAGAAGCTTGCAAATCTAATGTATTAAAGGAGAGATAAGATGACAGTTATCTGGCCTTGAACACATAGAAACTCTGAACAAATTGTTCAAGTGCGAGCATAGAATAGGAGAGGAATGGAAATTAAACACATAACAGCAAGAGAAGCTTGCATTACTAAAAATGAAGATGAGAAGCTTGAGGAGCAAAGTCCCATGAGTCTCCAGAAGTTGAACCCTTGTTACATTTAGTTTTCTGCCTTTTATAGGCCCTTTACAATGCTCTTGAGCTCTCTAGAAGGCTCGGAGTCTTAGACTTGTCTGATTTGTCCCATAATCGTTTGATTCCCTCAATAGGCAGGTATGGCTTGGAGGTTTTTCCTCTTCTGACAGAGGAATAACCATACTCAGATGTTTTGGGCGGCCTGCTGTGATGCATGGGAGCTCCCTCATGCCAAAGATGCCCCATTATGTTTGTTAGGGTGACTGCTGCACTGGCAGGGCCGTTAATGCTCCATGATTTCATTTGGTTTGGGTTGAGGCGTGTAGTGGCCCTTCTCCTTCCCTTTCCGAGCTCTGTTTGCCGGTCGCCGCTTCTCCACCGAATCCTTCTTCCGGTGTGTATCATGACTGCAAGACTCTGCTACGGATGGCTTGGTGCCTAAACCTGTAATGGAGTGGCTATCATTCCTATGAAATCCCTGCACCGGTCCCTTTCAGAAAATAGCTGCGAATGTTTCTTTTCTGTTATTGTCTCTGTTTGGGTCATAAACAGTGAAAACGCTACAATACTGCTAAATCCCACCCATTTCTGCTTCTTTCGAACTTCAAAAATCCTCAAACATGGCATATATATCTAATCAGGTCTGCCCTTGGGTCGCTATCGCATGTCGCAAGCAGGCTAGGTCCCTTGCTTCCTTCGTATTTTGATTTATGCTTGAAAAACATTGAAAACACGAGAACATTGGCTGTTGGTGGAACTGAAACAATATGCAATAGAGTGTTATATAACCGTCAGGTCCGGTTATCACATCACAAACATGCATGTGCAAAAGGCCCCGACCCTTGGTGAAGCACCGATGCGATATCCACCGATGCAATGTGGGCTGATGCGATCTGGGCTGATGCGATCCCTTGCTTTTCCTTATATTTGAAAATACATGAAAAACGTTAGAAAAATGAGAAATTTCCTTTAGCGGACTTCAAAAAATATATATTTCACTTTCCGGACCCTTTCAGATCCAAGACTCATCGCTATCGGCATTTGCCCAAGGCTTCCTTTGTATTTCATTTATCGACCGAAAATATACAAAATACATTGAAAATGGCTTGCGCGCGGACTTGAAATTTTATAATAAATTCTTTGTAATGCCATCGGGTCCGGCTCATCGGATTGCATGCATGTCTTATATGAAAGCCCTGCCCCTTCAGTTTTGCTGATAGCGAAATGCCGATGTGATGCGAGCTGTTGATCTGCCAATGCAATCGACGATCCTCGCTTAATCGTTGATCTCCATTGCCATGGCCCCTTTGGTCTTCGCCGATGCGATGCAGCGATGCGATCCAATCACAATCGCTGATCGGCAGTGTCCTGTGTCTACTCGTAATTCCTCCTCTGCGACCCACCGATCTGATCATCGGCAATCGCTGATCGACGGGGTCTTGCGTCGCTTGCCACTACCTACCTGTGTCGATTGCGATCCGCCGATGCGATTTGGACCCTTGATCTTCTAGATCGAACGACTGTTATGCATTTGGACTGATAAGCCTGCAATTTTGGTTTTTTATGGTTTTGGAGTGTTTTTTGCCTCCCGATAGTGTATTTCTGCTCTCCTAAGGGCTTTCCTCTTGCAACTATTTCGATCGATGGAAGGCCTTTAACCAAAACTTGGAGATTTCAATAGCGTGCAAGGATCCCTTGGCATGAAATTACGTGGGTTTGCAGACTTTGAGAGTGTTTTGGATCCAGTTTTTATCCTTTTGTACAACAGAGCTAACACTGGCTCCTTTTGGGGATGAGATCCTCCCTGTGAGGTCTCAAGAACTTACAGAGCAATGCCTTTCCTGTAGAAAACAAATTAGCCAAAATTTCCTAGTGTTCCATTGCGCATGAAGTCTACTTTGCTTATACTAAACTCATAAAATAAAATATTTACAGTTTTAAGGCCCAAAGACCTTAAATCACATAAATTTTCAGAAAACGCCCATTGACTGGGCCATCAAAAACTGCTTCCCTTTCCATGCTCTTCAGCATGAAGGTATTGTTCCCTTGGACCTGAGAAATGATAAAAGGTCCTGTCCAGAAAGCATCAAACTTCCCATGGTTGCCTTTCTTTTCTTTTAGTGCATCCCATTTAAGGACCATGTCTCCAACTTGAAAATTATCTGTTTTTGTCCCTTTATCAAAAGCTTCCTTGATATTTTTCTGATGTGCTGCAGACTTTTCAACCAGCTTCTCTCTAATCTGATGTACCTCTGCTAAATCAATGATTCTTTTTGCCTTTCCTTCTTCCTCATCCTGTTCTTGTTGCAGGAACTTTGCCACAGGGAGAGTTAACTGAATTGGGAACACAGCGTCGGTGCCATACACTAGCTTGAATGGAAAATTTCCTGTGGATCTTTTAATGGTCACTCTGTCAGCCCAAAGTGCATATTTGAGCTTAGAATCCCAATTCTTTTTGTTGTCCTCCAACAGCTTCTTAATTATCCTTCTCAGACTTTTGTTGGAAGATTCTGCTAGACCATTTCCTTGAGGGTAGTATGAGGTGGAATGAACCAATTTAATGCCCATTGAGTTACACATTTCCACTAATTCTTTTGCTCTGAAGGCTGCTGCATTATCTGTGACTAATTTATGTGGACAACAGAATCTGGTGAAGATATGCTCAATCAAAAACTTCATGACCACATTATGATCGGCCTTTCTAGTATGGATTGCTTCAATCCACTTAGTAAAATAATCGGTGGCTACTAATATCCATCTGTACTGGCCACTGGAATGTGAATTGATTTCTCCAATGAAATCCAAGCCCCACTGCTGAAAAGGTCCTTTTGCATGTACTGGTTTTAAGGGCATGGATTTCAATTGTTGTTTCCCTTCGAATCTTTGGCACCTGTCATAAGATTTAACAAATGAGAAGGCATTAGAAAATAAGGTGGGCCAACAGTACCCAACTTTCAGGATCTTGTGGGCTGTAGTTTTCCAGTAATGATGTCCTCCACACATGCTGGAGTGAAACTGCTACATAACTTCCATTAACTGTTCTTTGTCCAGACACCTCAAAAGCATTCTAGATGGGTCTCTCCAATAGAGAAAATTTTCATGGATGTAATATTTTGCTGCCTTGAGTTTAACAGTTCTAGCTTGACTTTGAGTGAGGCCTGGAGGGATTTCTAACTTCAGCAAGAAATTAGCTATTGCGGAATACCAATCACAAGAAGCTAGTTTCTCTGTTAATGACTGCTTTTCTCCTGGCTCGGCTGCTTCCTCCTCTTCTGTTTGATCATTCTCTGAATTCGAACACATGAGGTTCATGTCCAATGTTCTGTAATTTTCTTCAGCTAATAGTCTGGCAAGACCCTGACCTCTGGCAACCTTAGTGGGCTTCAATTCTATATTAAATTCAATTAACTTCGCGATCCATTTAGCCCTTCTTCCATCGGCATCAGGTTGTGTTAAGACATATTTTATTGCAGCAGAGGGTACATATGCAACTATTTTGGAGTGCAGAATATAAACTCTGAAAGCCTTCAAAGATTTGATAAGAGTGTATGCTTGTTTCTCAATAATATCATACCTCAGCTCAGCATCCCTTAAGGTTTTACTGAAAAATGCCACCGGATGCTCTGAGCCTTCTTCATCTACTTGCAATAAGATTGTTGCAAGGGTGCCGTCAGAGGCAAAAGAAAATATGTGGAACTCCTTGCTATAATCTGGACTGATTAAAGTGGGAGCCTCCATAATTGCCTTTTTAATGGACTCAAATGACTTTCTCGCTACACCATTCCACTTGATCTCTGACCCCTTCTTCAACATAGAGGTAATATGCTTCACAAGTTCTGCAAAATTTTGGATAAACCTCCTTACAAAATTAATCTTGCCTAGAAAAGACTGGATGTCCTTCTTCGATCTCGGGATAGACAAGGCCTGTATTGATTTTACTCTTTCTGGGTCAATTCGGACACCTGTAGCAGAAACAATATGTCCCAACAACTTGCCTTCTTCTAATGCAAACTGTGACTTCTTAGGATTTACTGAGATCCCAAACCTTCTGCACTTCAAAAACACTTTCTTCAAATGTTGCACATGGTCTTGATGGCTGTTGGAGTATACTGTTATATCATCCAGGTAGATAAGGACAAATTTATCCTTTTCTCCCACAAATGCTATATCCATAGCTCTCTGAAAGGTGGCTCCAGCATTCATCAACCCAAAAGGCATCTTGGAATACATAAAGGTGCCCCAAGGAGTGGTGAATGCAGTCTTCTCCTGATCATCCGGATACATAGCAACCTGATTATACCCTGAAAATCCATCCAAGAAAGACATCACTTTGGCTTCTGAGACCAACTACAGCAAGTGTTCCATCTTGGGTAGAGGATAATTGTCTTTCTTGGAACATTTATTTAAGTTTCTGAAATCAACACAAAGTCTGATTTCTCCACTTTTCTTTCTCACCACTACTAGGTTGGCTACCCACTTGGAATATCTGAGAGGGACTATGATTTTGGCAGCCAGCAACTTTTTTTGTTTCTTTTTCGATCAGAGGGATAAGCATAGGATTTATTGGCCTCAGCTTCTATTTGAAAGGTATGGTACCCTTCTCTAAAGGGATTTTATGCTGGATGATATTCTTATCATAGGTTTTCAGGTCACTATATTCCCAAGCGAAGACATTAGAAAATTGCTTCATTAATTTGCAGTATTCAGAACTTTGGTCGACAGATAGATGAGAAGACAGCTTTATATATCTAGGTTGACCTGGACTCCCTATATCATGCTGACAGACTGCAGATGGATCTTCTTTTTTGGCAGCCTTGTAGAGTACATCGTTTTGGTCAAACAGTCTTTCTAGAGGAATTAGACCCTTAGGAATATGATTGCTGGGAAGCTGAACAATGCTATCTTTGCCAATTTTGTTTCTAAGTTGGGATTGGGGGGTCTCTTGCAAGGCTTCATTCTCTTGGTCAATTTGCATTTTGGAAAATTCATCAATGATTTGCAGGAACCTATTTATCTCATCGTCATCATCAAAAACTTTCCAATGCTGGATATTATCAGGCAAGGATGGCCTATATTTCATTTGGACTTCATAAACCAACCTGGGCGGCATGGGAGGGATAAATAGACTAGCAGACACAGCAAGGGAATCAACAAGCTGATTCTGGGCTCTAGGAATATATGAAATATAGAAATAATCAAAAGAGTCTCTGATCCTCCATACCTCATCTCTGTATGCTTTCAGCCTTGTGTGCTTC
>Ga0115851_102002_pt1 | contig 10836 bp, 11 predicted proteins | sample InSIn2gowninarea_FD_83865 | JGI IMG/M metagenome (GOLD analysis project Ga0115851, IMG submission 83865)
GAGACTACGCCTCATGGATACTTTGTGAAAATGAGGATGTATTTGTTGTTGCCTCTATGATATATTTCTATGTTTATTTTGTTGTTGATGACAATGTGGAGCATGGTGGTGGTTGCCAGTGGTTTTCATAATCTTATAGCATGAAATTCAATGTTGATATGGTGATGACCAAGATGTTAAGTGGCAATACACTAGCACATGGTGTTGCTAGATCTTCTATTGTTGCTGCTACACATATGGAGCATATATCTTTGCTCATTTATGCCATTTATTCATGTTATGCTATTGTATTGGGCATGCATAAATGAGATAACACATATGTGTGGATGTAAAAGCCATGTAATCATGTTATTTCATATATTGGGCATGCATATATGAGATCACACTTATGTTCAAGATGTAAAAGCCATGTATGTTTATTGTTTTATCGTGTTGGCATATTTCTCATGGAGAGACCCATGGTGTCTAGTATATCTTGTCATTAGCTATGTATGGGTCAATGGGTATCCAAGTCGTGTTCTATTTTGTATATCATCTATGTAGCCCCATTGTATTTGATGCATGATGTAAACTTGGGTCCATAAAAGTCTTGGTTGGTGATAGGAGAGTTCATAGAAGATTCATATGTCAATCCTATGTATTTGTCACAACAATGTATGTTCTCCATGAAGCATTGTATACCTATAGTATGTCATTATATGTCATTACCCAAAGTCAATTAGAGTCATGGCTCATGAGGCGTAGTCTCTTGCTCTTGGAAAGGAAAATTATTATAGTGACGAGGATGTGTTGCTTCAACAACAGAGAGTATGTGATTGTAGCTCAATTACATGCTTAGGAGGAGCATGTTTAGTTTCATAGATTGCATAGAATTAGCTTGAAACTTATCGGCAACTGATTTCCTTGTTTTCATGCTTATCATACAAGATATGCCTCCTTAGTTTGCATTAATATGGTGTTGAGTATGACAGGGGGATTCCTTCTCTCATCCGACACATTATTGGCATTATCTTCAGTGTTGGTATGGCTCTTTGATAATGATGTCAAAGGGAGAGAGAATTTGGATGGATATGGATAACAATTAGCCTTAAAGTTCTAGCTTTAGTTTTGGACGAAGCTGGAGATTAGCCTCACATGTTGGATTCAGGTTGACATTAATGCCAAAGGGGGCATTTATTGGCATTTTAGTGTTGGCATTAATGTAATCATGGTCATGATGTTGCTTGTCATATGCATGTGTGATGGATGTTTGGCTTGATTTGCTTGTTAGTTGGCATTGATGTCAACATACTTATGAGTAGACCTAGTGGAGGTGATTTGGTGATGGATTCTACATGTGACATCCAATTGAGGTTGACATGTTAAGTTGATTGTAGATGTTGTTGTTACAGGAGATTAGAGTTTTTCTATAGGTGTTGCATATGTCTCTACATGTATTAGAGACATTAGAGTTGCTGCTACATGTGTGAGTTGTCATTTTTTTTGTTGGAGGTTCCTCTAGTGTTGGAGGCAGTTGTATGACATGCTTTTGTTGTTGCAGGAGTTGGATATGTTGTGACAAGTGCAAGAGGTGCTTGGACAGGTTATGGTTGTTGATTGAGGAGCTGGATGTGTTGGTATTGGTGATGAGGTTGGTAGATTACGTCTTGTATATCATTGACCTGTTGCAAATGTTCTTGGCCTATATTATTAGTTTCAAACTTATTATATAGGTTTTGGAGGTTTATCATGGTGTCCTCACACCCTCCTGAAACTATGTTCCAAGTGGTGGCTTAAACAAGTCAGAAACTAGTATTTTTAGAGGGAATACGCTAGTTTCCTTCAGAGGAACAATGTACATACATAATTTTCCTTCTTGAGAATAGTTTATGCCACCTCGAAGTGATATTCCCCGCATTCCACGTGCTTCTTAGGTTAATTAATGGTTTTTCCGTCTTGTATTGTTCGGAAATTTCTGTGTAAAGGTTAGAAAAGGTCAGGGAACTTACAGAAAATGACTAACATTGGAAATATAAAAATGGAAGTGGAATTGGTGATTTGATCAAGTCAATGAGTTGAATCTAGATCGAATCAAGCATATGAAAAGAGATTGTGGAGCTCAGTAGTTCTTGGTAATTGTTGATTTGTGCACCTCAGTTCATATATATATTGGAGGAAGATCAATGATTGTATGGTTGATTATTTTGTGTAGGGAGTGAGTGGGAGAGTGGAGAAGAGTGTGAAAGTTGTGTGAGTAGTGTTGTAGAATTTATAAAGCAGTTTGTAGGTGTTTCAATAGATTGTAGAGTATGTTTCAACCAATACCTTATACAACTTGTGGGGAGATGATTAGAGTTTGATTGGAGGAGTATATGGAGGGTTTGATCGTGGTTTGTAGCACATATTTGATTTAGGATTGTGCTTTTATGATATGTTGTCATAGTGCTAATGTTGAGTAGTTCCTAGTTCTAGTTTGAAAATGTATGAAACGAGAACCACATGGAGGAGTTGAGTTAGTGGACTCTAGCGAGATCAATACAAGTGATTATATTTCTCAATCTAATGGTGGTTGGATAGTTTGGCAGAAATTGGGTGAGGCTATTTGGTCATGGTGGCTTCTAGTAAATCAAAGTCTAATTGATAGTTCATGGGTAATCGGGTGAGGATCGTTGATCATGGTGGCCTTCAACATATGGTAGTCCATATATCCAAATGAGAAACAATCTCCATTTGATAGTAGCTATATCTATAACTATATGTAAATAGCTATTTGACATAATATAATTTGAGCAACACAATAGTAGCAGGTGGTTTTCTTCCCTAGATAGGGGTTTCCACTAGAAATATATGTGTCTATTGTGTTGATTGCTTTCATGGTTTTAATTGTGTTTGATGCTCTAATATTTTCTTATGTGCTTCAAATTATGCATGGTTTAAAAGAATAATAATTTGCAGAAAATTTTTATAAGTGCTCATACTACTGATTCAATCCCCCTCTCAGTAGTGATTTAGTTTCCAAAAATAACAATATTTTCATTTATTCTATCCAAATTGTAATAAATAAGCAACTCTTACACTGTAGATATTGATTTAATGGCACATATGAATACACAGTTTCCTTCATGTCCCTCAAATATGCAATTGGGTTTCTTATTTATGGTGACGAGTTGTCTACTATTTATAAACCCAACAATATTCCCTGTTGCTTTTGGACTTTCATCAATATACACAGTTGCATCTTTTTTTTCATCATTGAGTTTTAGTTGTATATAATTTGCAACCACTCCATATATTCACATAATTTTGGTATATTGGACTAGTTATACCCAGTCATTGTAGTTGTAACAGGTTCTAACATACTCCATCAATTCAGTTAATCCTCCATAACATACCTTTATGCCATCCATGGAAAATAGCCCCAAACCATGTAATGATGATGTGGAAATCTAGTATATCCTTTCATTGATAGACAAATCAGTGTTTATTTCAGGAAGGTCCTTGGGTGCCCATTGTTCCAGTAGGTGTTTATACCTCAAGGGAACCTTAATGTCCTCTATGCTCTCATTATCATAATAACATGAAACCCCTTTAGCGAGAAAAATTTCCACGTGTCTATGAAATTTTCTACCAATCTTTTCACCCCTTGTTGATCTTCACCTGCTATATGACGTAGTAGATTTTTGACCAATTTCTTCTGTCCTACCTAAACTTTCATCACATGAAAAATATAGATTTGAAAAATACCCATTTCATTGAATGTCTTATAACACTCCGTCAAATGAGAGAAACTGTTAGCGAGTGTCATAAGGGATGTTGAGTAACTTCTTGACGAAACCACAAGAACATTATAATATTACAAGTGAGTTACAAGGAAGTTCTTTGCGTTTGAAATATTCAAGTAATGCTTTAAAACTTGAGAACTTGAGAACCTATTCATCCTAACTAATGAACTCACTTGATAACTTGAGAACTCAACATAATCTGATAGAATTTGATATTCCATTACAAAAGATTACCCACATACTTTGATATGTCAAAGAATGTAACTAGTTTTACTCGTCATAATTGTCATTTGAATCACTTCTTGATGTAATTCTTATGTATCTATCAATAGAAGAAAGAAAATGTGTTATAAAGCATGGGTTTCATGCTCAAGTCACTTTGTCATTAGGTCAAGCATCCATTGAATGATCCTAAGGTTTTTCATGAGTCAGAAGTCCTTGTCATATTGTAAAATATACTTTTAGGAATTTGTATCAAGGGAAGAAAAATTGTTTTGAAATTAGAAATATCTAGAAGCCTACTAAGACCAAGTTGGCTATCCAAAGAAAAGTCAGCCTAGAGAGTGCTAATGGAGCCTCTTAGAGAGGCTATATAAAGATGGATATTAAACCTATTGAGAAACACATCAATACTTCAAAAGTTTATAATTTCTCTTATAATGTTCACACGTGAAAATACCCTAGGGTTTCTAGGGTTTCCTCAAGTCCAAAATTGTAGGAGGTGTTCCAGGTTGCCTTAGTGAGCATGAAAGGCTAGAAGAGCCATCATATTGAAGAGATATTGTTTTGATACCCTTAGAGATCATGTTTCACTACACTTGGAGGACTAGAAAATCTTGTCATGCAACATATATCATGGACCATAGTTCTCTTATTGTCATCATCTATCAAATGAAACTTTGTCCCAAATTGAGTGAGAAACTCAAAATGGAAACATAATTGGTGTTGCTCCTATGGCTTAGTTGAATCAACATGCTTTCATATTTTGGGAAATGTTACTAGTTTTGGTCTTCATAACTTTCATTTGTGTCATGTAATGATGTAATCATTATATATTAATCAAAATAAGAAATAAAATTGTAAAAAGAAAATTTTATAAAGCAAGGTTTTCATGCTCGAGTCTTTGGCCAATATGTCAGGCATCCATTGCATGCCTATAGAATTGTATTAAGTCAAAAGGTCATTTTCATTATGTAAAGACCCATTTGGGCACTTGTATCAAAGAAATAAAAAAAAATTGTATTTTGGGAAAGTGTTTATAGTGCTACCAAGAACGGGTGAGCTGGCTAGCTAAAGTTGGCCTCACATTGGGCTTAAAGAGCCCTTGGAAAGCTATACAAAAGTAGACATTTTACCTCCTTTGAGGGACATCACACATGCACTTCATTTCAGAGAAAGTCCTTGGATCAAAACAAATGTTAAGTACAAAATAAGGAGAGATGAGTTTAGTTGACGAACAATCTTCAGTATAACACATTGAAGGTCTGTAACATGTGAACTTCCTATTTAAAGTTGTAAATAGTATTATAATTCATAATTGTATTTGGCTCATGAAAAATAAAATAAAAATAAAGATATTGTAAAATAAAAATTATTTATTAAAGCATGGGTTTCATGCTCAAAGTTTTTGGTTCTTAGGTCTAAGCACCCATTGAGCGCTCTAGGATTTTTGTCTTGAGTCAAGGTTTATGTCATGATGTAATAGACCAAATTGGGCTCTTGTACCAAGAAATAAAATATTATTTTGATGTTTAGAAACGTTTATAAAGAACCCATGACCAACTCGGTCATCCATGATAAAGTCGGCCTAGAGAGGCTCACTGTATCCCTTGTGAAGACTGTAAATAAGAGGACTTATACCTCCTCTCATGACACACATCTTAGCATTTGATCTGCAATACAAAAGTAGTGTGAGGAGGCTAGAAGACAAGAAATCACCCTAGCGAAGAAAATAAGAATCTCAACAAAAGAAATAAGTTTGATCTCCTACTATTATTGGCCCACTCGTGTGAGTTTTTGTGATTCTTAGTTTTACATGCCATTGTATCACATCAACCTAAAGGCCATGAAAACTAGATCAATCAATATCCATGAACATTTTGTCATAATCCCTTTGCAAATCCCTAAGCATCAATTCTCCAAAAAGTCTGGGTTTTTGGATTTGTCTACTCAAAAACCATATTTTTAAGGCCAGTGAACCTTATCTTCTTATCCACCAATGTTGGGTGCAAGTTGCATACCTAAGCAGTAGCGCTGATTAGTGCAGGTCATTCCATTCTCTAGATGTGCCAATTCTAGAAATTTGGGTAAAATAGATAAAAAAACTGAAACCTCTTCTTCCATAAGCTTCTAAGGTAGTTTTAATTATTTACCACAGATAGAGATCTCGAATTCCTATTTGATCCTATTTTGGAGACCTTTTCTCTTATCCCTTGAGTTCATCCTCCCATCATAATTGGATCTCAAGCCTATATTGGTAAATCCTAAACTACCATGTTTACCCTATAAATTTACTACCTCGCATTATTCTAGGTTGGCTTTTGGAGATTTCTAGTGCCCTCATGTTGCTGCTTTGATATCAAGGAAATCATCATTCATTTGCATTAGGATTGTGTGTGCAGGTGTGCTTTGTGATAAGGAAGGACAAGTCAAGTGGGGAGACACATCTACAAAGTCAACTTATATTCATGGTTGTAACTCTCTCCTTTATTTATTAATACAAAAAACATCTTGTCTTCATATACTTGTGCAATGTTTATGTTCTTGTATTTCAATGCCATGTTGACTCATTGAATGAATATATTGGATTATGCTATATGGATGTTGTAGTTTCTTTACTCTTTTTATTCATTGTTGTAGGTTCCATTAATAGCATGTGGAGCTAGGATTGGAGCTTACAAGTGAAGAAAAGAGGAATTTCTAAAAATTCCAAGTAGGTTCATTTTCCATATTCCAATCTCTTTAAGGAAAGTGTTGATTCTTTTTTTCCTTTATTGTTCTAGATCAGACTAGTAGTCTAAGGAATTCATTTTTGTCCGCAGAACTAAAATTCCATATAACAAATTGATGACCATACTAGGAAATGATATTTTTAGGCCTTAGAGGTTTCCTTGACCTTAGCATCTTTTCACCTCTCAAAGCGACTTAATTGACTTATTCAAACAATGATTGACCTTAGGAAAACCACTTTTGAGCTTGGTTTTCTTTCTTATGTCATGTTTTGACCGAAATAGCCCCAACACATGCCCTGTTATGAGACAGAGTGCGCCAACGCATATGTTGCTTCTCTGTATCTCCTTTGCAGTGCTCTCATTCATGTTATGCACCTGCACTCATATTGAAGGAATTAAAAATTTTCATTTCTTTTCCTTACTCTTTGATCTTCTTTGGTCCAGAAAGTCTTCATTGTGTCTCTGAGTTTATCTTTGTCCCTTAAAAGCCTTCATTATGTTTTCTTTTGATTTTATTATCCTATGATGAGAATTTATTTGTATTTTTTGTGTTCTTATCAATTAGGTAGTTTGCAAATGTCTTGCTTAATCATTGATTGGTTTGAAGAAATTTATATTACAATCATATTCTGTCTAATTTCTCTTATTGGTGATCTAGCTGCATCTTAGTTTTCATTGTATTTGAAGATCAAGAGGAAAGAAAAGAAAAGAAAATCATTATTTGCATCATATAGGGTTTTGAATATAAATTGAAACAAATGCATTAGAAAAATATGCTTAGGAATATTTTTTTTATTGCATTTTGTGTGTTTCATTTCTCTTTTTTTCTTCCCTCCTGTAGATATATTTTCATTGAAAATAAAAGAATTCTTATTATCATGCTAGATAGCATTATAGGGGATTCAGGTGAACTCGTGGTGAGCCTTGAAAACTAAAACATAATCAAATATCAACTCTAAACTTTATTGAATCAAGCTAAGGAGCATTTGTAACATTAACACAAACATCTAGAGGTCTAGGATAGAGACATGTTCTAGCTTCTTTAAACATAGGAGCTATCATTCTTTGCCTATGTTACATTCTGGAGGTAGTCGGTATTCCATGTACGTAAGTGTATTAGATCATTATCCATGTACCTTCTCATATATCTGATGGTGCTCCATGCATGAAAAGTAAATGGGAATTCTCCCTATCATACAGGACACATTAGTAAGCAGTACTACATATTGCGCTTCCACGTACCTATGTGTATATTTTATAAGTCCCCTATAAGTTACTATCCCACCGTAGGTAACGAAATCAAATGCCTTGCACACTATGATACATCAAACACAAAATTCTGGAAGATTTCCTACCCATACATAAATCCTTGGTTCACAAAGGTGGTATATTGTAGTTCTTAGTAACTTGGTAAACCCTTTTGCCTAGTTATCCATTTTTTTTGCTAATTCATAAAACTTATGAAACTATCATGGAAGAACAACCCCAACAACCCTGTTGTTTTCATAGGATGCAAATATTTCCTCCTCTTCCTCCATAGGCAACTTCTGGTTGTTGAAAGAATAAAAATATGCAAAATACTAAATATGGTACATCGGAAGCTACTCCTTCTAGACCTACATATGAAATTAACCAACCAGAATTGTCTCTTCCTGTAAGCACTGAACCTAAGATCACTTCTCTATTAGCTGGTGAGTATGACATGATCGAAATTGAAGTGCATAAAACTTTATTACTTAAGGTTATTGAATTTTAGTTTCTTGATTTAGAAACACTACATCCTGAGGCTATACAACCAGAGGAACCTCAATTGATTTCACCTATTACTTTAGGGGTTTGCTTTTCTCTTCCTTTGTCTTTGACTCAACCATAACTCATATATCTTAGACCCAACAGTGAAAAAATTCCACCTGATCTTCTCAGTATTGAGGAAATACCTCAAGGAAAGTCTCGACCTTCTTCTCCTATTCATTTAAGAGGGATTCATCTTTATCAAGCTCCTACTCCTCATACTCTGATAGAAGCTCCTTTGTGTGATACTCCTCTTTTAAACTCAGCTTTGAGTTTCCATTGGTAATCCTCTTTTGGAAATTTAACCATGGCTAAGTTGGTCATGATTTCTCAGCCAACATCTACCTTTATGCGTAAGGAAACTAATGTTGTAGCTACATCTGTGTTTGAAACATCACCAGAAACACATTTGTATGGTGGTATTTTAGTTCCACCTTGTTACCAATCATTATCGGATACCTTTTTTGGTGTGTCAACCAGTTTATGGACTTACCCCATGTCATCCTCTTATAGAATTCCATCTAGTACTTCTTTGATGAGCGCCACACAAACTAACCCTCCCATTGTGCCCCAAACTTTAGTGGAGTAGCAATATGGTTTGTATGTTGGTGAATTTGGACATCTACAAAAACATGCTCCTCCTTACACTGGGCGGAGGCCAGTTGCCTCCATATTCCCTTTATCTTTCAGCAGGGGGGGTACCTGTTGCTGGAATGTTCTAGTATACTAATCATATACCACAAGCTAGTGCTCTACTGTAGGTTTTAACCCTGTATAGAAATTACCTGCATCCAAATTCTTAAACAAAGAAAATAAACAATGCGAGAGCATAACACATAAAACACATATGCACAGAGATTTCCCCTGGATCCCAAAATCGGGACTACCAGCTTGATTTTTCATTATGTTCCTTTCAATGTTACAATACATATTTATACATGCCGAAGCATCCAATACCATGAACCGAAATCCATCGCATCCAATACCATGGACCGAAAACCATCGCGTCCAATACCATGGATAGAAAACCATCGCATCCCAAAAATCATGTGCGAAAATCATGCATAGAACCATAGGTGGGTCCGCCCAACCTAACATAGGGTCCAAAACCAAAATTTTCCGGGGCGCTGCCGCGGACCCCATAAAGTGGGGTTACGGGTGCCCTTCAAACCCCCTATTAACTATGTGGAAATAATATAACACAACCCAACAATCTCGCACTTGTTGTTTTCTTTCCACAAGGGGCCACAGGAGAGCTTAGTCATTTTTCTAGCCCTGAGATGCCCATTTCTTCTCTACACCAAGAGAACTTCTCAGAGCTCATAGATTTTGTCAATGCATCTACAGTATTCTTCAAAGTTTCCACCTTTACTAGCAACACCTTTCTATATTCTATCATATCCCTCACAAAGTGATACTGAACATCAATGTGCTTTGTCTTTGAATGATAAGCAGGGTTCTTTGCCAAGAAAATTGCACTTTGGCTGTCACAGTCTATTCTTATAGCTCCTTGTACTAACCCCATACTTGAACACAATCTCTGCAACTAAACTGCTTCCTTGCTTGCATGAGTGGATGCCATGTATTCTGCCTCTATAGTTGATAGTGCCACTACAGATTGTTTCTTACTCATCCAACTGACTGCACCTCCAAATAGGTTAAACATATACCCACTTGTAGATCTTCTCTGATCCAGATCTCCAGCCCAGTCTGCATCAACAAAGCCATGAATATCCAACACTCTGTTCAATCCTGGTCTTCCTTGGTAGCACAAACCATAATCACTAGTGCCATGAAAATTCCTAAAAACCCGCTTCACTGCTGTCTAGTGCTCCTTCCCAGGTTTTGACATAAACTTGCTCAATACTCCCACTGCATGTGCAATGTCTGGTCTAGTACACGGTCACCAATTAATTTAAAATACACACAATGATATGCTTTTCTTCTGGTGAAGCCAAGTCCCCGTATAAATGTATCAAATTTCTGATACCACATCCTTGGTGATTGTTTTAACCCCTACAAAGACTTCATTAACTTGCATACCAGTTCTTTCTTACCCTTCACCACAAAGCCTTCAGGTTGCTTCATGTAGATTTCCTCTTCCAAATCCCCGTGAAGAAATGCTATCTTCACATCCATCTGTTCTACCTCAAAATCAAAAGCAGCAGCAACAAATAAAAGTAATCTAATAGAAGTTACCTTGGCAACAAGAGAAAAAATATCACCAAAATCAATTCCCAGCACCTGGGAATAACCTTTTGCTACCAACCGATCTTTGTATTTCTCCACCTTTCCTTCTGCATTTGTCTTCTTCTTGAACACCCATTTGCTGC
>Ga0115851_102004_pt1 | contig 10830 bp, 11 predicted proteins | sample InSIn2gowninarea_FD_83865 | JGI IMG/M metagenome (GOLD analysis project Ga0115851, IMG submission 83865)
CCCTTTCATGCAAAACTGCAAACCTTTCCATAAACGAGTCTATCTCTACCTGCCTATCCTAGCTCTTCCTCTCCAAATTCTGCATCAAGGTTCTCTTGAAGATCTTTTGGTGCTTTGGTTGAGGCTTTGTTCTTGTATCTAGATCTCATTTTCAGATCTATTTGGATACTTTCAGTGACTATTTAGATCCGTTTCATATCCCACTTTTGGATCCTTTTGACCTTTATGTAGTTTTGTTACTTGTTTCTAAGCGATCTATTCCTTCTCTTGTTTATTTTCATCATAATTGGTGGTGTTGTGATTGGTTGTGTAATTGTCATATATAAAAGTTTATTTAGGTGTGTTTTGATTGTCTATTATCACTCCTATCTAATCTCGTTTAGGACTTCCTGACTATAGGGTTTGATTTTGACCTTTGTAGAACATTGGCTTTTGTTAAGCCATTGTACTACAACCCTAGCTTGTTGACATAGCCTTCCTCTTTCACATTTGGTTTTCTTCTTGATTTCTTGAGTGTGTTTCTTTATTTGGATCTTTTTTCCTAATTGTGATGCTTTTGAAGTGCTTTGTGTTATAGCTTGGGGAATTCTTTGTCCTCTTTTCAATTGATTTTCCTTTTTGGTTTTTTTAGGTTAATGTTTTTATAAATTTTGGTATTTTGATTTAAGATTTTAGTGATAGGTGCCATATTATAAGAATTGGTGTTTTGTGAAAAACTCTTACCCTCCTATAGTTAGCATTCATTGAATTGAAAAGAAGAATTTTCATATAGCTGCATCATGGTTACTAGAAAGAGTCATTCACACCATTTAAGTTTCGCGTCGCATTCCAATTATAAAAAGTACGACGACTTAAAATAAAAATGATAATAAAATCAACTAGACTCATATTTTTATTTTTACTAGTAGTACACCAACAATAGCTTAGGATAGGGTTTTGGAGATAGGTGTGTGAGTCAACTCCTCCAAGACTAAAAAAAACTTAGAATCTTGTGGTAGTGAGACAAATCCACTTACAATAGCTCATTCTAGGAAATGCTTCTAACATGAGAGTCAATCATGAAGTCACACTTGGGCTAGACGAGGTGAAATATCCCATTTCACTTAGTTTTGGGTGGCGTGGGTTATGGAATTTGCACGTATTATAAATGGTGTTATTATCATTTTGATGTAGCACTTAGGGGCCACTTGGGAGGAAAATCTTAAGGTGGTTTCGGCTGTAGTTATCCTGACTAAGCATCCTACCCTTGCTTGTAAATTTGGCCTAGGATTGTCCCCCCAGGACATATTATTGTTGGGTAACCTTAGTGGCCAATATTGTTTGGGGCTCATACACAAGTGTAGGGTCGGGTTCATCTTCTTTGTACCTAGGACAAATATTAGTCATAGTCTCTCAGTCCTCTCGGGGGGTTCCCAAGCTCTAATAAGGGCACCTGGACCAAGTTTGTAGCTAAAAGGGTTGGGAAGCATGTCACTAGTATAAATGTCCCATTGTTAGATTATTTCTATATGGTTTACTTGTGTGGCTACCTCTTAGTGCTTTTCTAGTGTGTGTTTTTTGGTCTGAGTCAACAGTCTTGGTTGTAGGGTGTTTGCACTAAAATAATTATGTTCATTTATAATTTTTCACCCTAGTTGAATATAGTCATTGTCATTCACGTCGTATTCGCGATTTTTCTCCTAAATAAGGTGGATGTTTGACTCCTACACAGAGAGTGCCTGGCAGTGCTCAAGATCCTTTCCAACCCATAGTTGTGGAGTTTATACCTGGTCATTCTGATAGCGATTTGGTTTCTATTGAAATTTTGGGAGACAGCTCAGCTTCTCCTACTAATCCACATTTAATCAATCATTTAGGACCCAAGTTATTGCGGCTGAACCCTGATAGTTCCACACCTACCTATACTCAACTTACCTTCTTAGTGTTTTATCCTATGGTAGGATTTAAGTCCTCTTTACAAACTGCATCATTAGTATCATTTCCATGTCATCATTTCCACCACTCAGTGTGGCTACACCTACTTCTCTATCTATGCCTCTCACATCTTCTTGGGAAATTCCACTAGTCTCATCTATGGCTCCCACAAATTTCTCGTATGTCTCCATGCCTACTTCGTCATCTACGTTGATGGTGGTCACTAATCCTAGTCAACAGATAGGGTCAGGGGTATTTTGTCCTATATTTTCTCAACCTATGATTCTTGTACCTCAGTTAGGTGTGGTCATCATTTTCTCCTAGCTAGCACGGGGAAAAATCATTTAGAATATGTCACAAGCCTGGTAAAGCTACTCTTTTGGAGGGATGCCAAATTCCAGTACTATTCCTAGAATGACTAGTTTACCTCGGGGAAACCCTGCTACCAAGGAAAATTTTAAGGATGAAAATTTATCTTAAATTTTAAAAACCTTGGCGAATCTCACTAGTCCTTAATATGCAAATCATAAAATGTTTTTTCATATATTTGTAAAAACAATCAAATTTATACTAGTTTTATATGTAGTCTATATAAAATTTTGGCAATTTGTAAGGTAAAATAATTTTACACTATAAAATTTGGGTGAACCATTTTTTGAAAAAATGGAAATTGGCGAATATCTTTTTCTAATCATGGAAAATTAGCCTGTTATGCTCCTATACCAATAGGTGTCATATTTCATGATTGACTGACAAAATGCCAAATATGTTCATCCTTTCCATGCTGCAAAGGTTCCATATTTTGAAGAAATAAAAAAAATTAAAAAATGAAAAGAGGGTATGCACTAAAAGAAAATCAAAGGGCAAAAAGAATGAAATGGTCAAAAGAAAAGAAATGAACCCCAAAGAAAAGACCAGGAAAGTGTGGTAGTCCAAAATTCCACTACTATTTTGTGTTTGCAAGGAAGTTCATTGTGTGTAATCAGTTGAATTTTGTCATGCATGATGGGTGGCCAAACAGCTTAATCTTGGCCAGTTCATGTTTAAATTTCTTGTTTTAGAGATAGAGAACAAAATATATCCAAACAGTTCAAGCTTGTCAGATAAGTAGTTAGGTAGAGAAGCAAAGGAGCTCAACAGCTAAATATGAGCCCCTGGAGGAAATAAGGACAAACTTAGATAGGATGGCAGTCAAAAGAAAAGAAGAGAGTAAGGGTTTGCTAGTTTAAATGCACCCAAGGAAAAGGAAGAAAAAATGTTAGATACAGTAGGCTGGGTAGGCAGTTTTGATGTTGCAAAAGCAGGTTTATGAGTAATTTTGTCTTTCAAAGATAATTCATCTCTCATGGATATCATAAGCACAATGGCAATGGTTTGGGCTACAAAATAAATGAAGCATGACTAACTTCCCTCCACATTTTTCCAAAAAACACTTACTAACCTCCCCCCCAAGGATATTGAGATCTCCTCACTACTCCTAAAACACTCCATTTCATGAAAAAGACTAAGTGAAACTCTGTTTTTACTTAGGCAAAGGAAGCCACATTTCTTGTGTATAAAAATCCCTTTTATTTCCCTAAACCTAAGTTTTTCACTCTTTAAAATTAGCACTTTTGTTTAAAGAACATGTCTTCCATATTAAACTTTAACCATAATATATAAACCCATATATTTCCCCATGCCCGTATTAGATAAAATATATAAAAAACCCCAAGAAACTTGATATCCCGCCCCGGTTGTAATATCAACCATATTGTTCTATTTTCAGGAATTATAGGTTCACTTGGAACCATGTAATAACCCTTTGTGCACGCAACCATGGGATTTGTTTCAACTCTAGTTAAAGCAAAGAACCTAACTTGCAGACCTAACCAAAGGTAATACCCCGCAAAATATTAAAAAATGTTGATTTTATTACACGGGTCCCATGTCGTAGCCCTCTGCCATGTCCATTAAGCGCTAACCGTCAGATCATGGCCCACAAATCGAATGGCCCACAATAATATCGCTAGTCCTCCGCTGCCTCTGCTTTAGCACTCAGGGGATGGTGGTATTGCCACCATACCTTGGGACAAGTGGCAGCCTCCTGCATTGCTCGCTACCCTCCCCTTCGATACCACCTTTGTCCAAAAGCAGTGTGGGGCCCAAACCACTTACCGCTGCCACTGCCTCCCCGCTGACTTCATCCTCGCGTCATCATCTGACGTCACAACCACGCCAGTGCTACGTCAGCACCACATCACCCTACTACACGACAAAGCACCACGTCATGTTGACATCATCTTACTGAAATGTGCCAAAAGCCTGCCAAAGTCAATTTTTTGTTAAAAAAGGCGAGAAAACGTCATTTTCACTCATTTTCGCTTGTTTTGTCTGCGCGACCAGTGCATTCCGTTTACGTCCAAAGCAACGTTCAACCATACAGTCCACCACCAAGTCAAAAAGAGTCCACAGTTTGGTCTTCCAACTCATCCCGCAACCTACAATCCACAAAGTGCACTGTAAAACACAGGTATTTACCCATTTCACCTCCCAAGCCATGTTTTTTTTACCTCTCCTCTCCAAAATTTTCCAAAGCACCCAAATCTGAGTTAAATTCACCATACTGCCTTCAATAAGCGCACCACAACCACTGTTCTTGCCCATTTTTACCAAAAAAACCCTTTAGACGTCATTTTCCTCTACAAAATTCACCCAGTAAGCTATATTCAAGTCAGCTTCAGTCTGCAATTCCCAGAGAAAAGTCCTAGAAGTTTCATTTTACCTACTTTTGCTACAAAAACCCAAATTCAATTTGAAAATCACAGAAAATTGAGCAATGGAACCTCTAGTGGCCCTGAACATTGCTCCCCTCAATGCACCTCATAAGGACTTGGAGTGGTTGCCCTTGACTAATAGGGATTTTCAAATACAAGACTTAACTGGTTATAAAAATCACCTCCAAGCATTCTATGAAATTATGAACAGTCAACTAAGAGAAAATGATCTGTATGGGATATGGGAATCCAATCTACCCAGATGCTACCTCCCCTCAGTAAAAGTATTCCTAGATGTAATCCGCCTGTGCTGTGCCAATTATGAACCTATCAAAAGAGCAATCATGACTCCATCTAGAACTGTCCTCTTTCATATAACCCCTGAGTCCATAAATGAGATGTTGCTCTTCAAACCTACTCAGCCTCTCGCTCCTCTTTCCATGAGATATTTGCTGGAGCAAGGCTCTAAACTATCCACTACCGAAGTAGGCTAGGTTGCCGAGTTATTTATGAGACCAGATTTCCAGCCTAGAGAGCCATCTGCTTTTCACCATGTCTAGTTCAATGAAGCTGGAAGATTCATTATTGATATGATATCCTATGTCCTAGGATTTAAGACAAGTGAATATGTTGATGAGACCATTTTAGCTTTGATGTCCATGTTTATTCTAGGACATCCCCCTATTGTCAAATTTGACTTTGCTACTTTCATTGTCAACAAGATCCATGACCAATTCATAAATCTAGACAGAGAAGGAGTCTTCAAGTATACATCATATATATATCATCTATTCTTGTACTATCAAACATACAGTTTTCAGTTTCCCATCAGAAAATTGGATTCTAAAGGAGAAAGGAGGTCTGTGATCTTTTGGACCTCAGTCTTCCATGAAGTCCATAACTCTCCTTACACTTATTGTGAATTCATTGATTTGTTTATACATCCAGTCTCCTCTCTGCTAATGAGAACCCCTCCTCCTAGACTCTCTGGTGACATGCAAAAAAAATTATAGCTCTCTAAAAGCTACAAAATAGGTGACTGGTAATCTACCAGAATCACACTGAGTTCAGGATATATGGCTGTGAGCTGTGCCTTTACAAACTGCCAAAATATGTGCCTATGAGACTGTTTGCTCTAGAATATTTCAGGCAATTTATCAACTCAGATTTGACTCACTTTTATGATGCCAAGAAAAAAGCTTGGTTGAAATTAAGAAACCAGTTAGGCCCTTTTATCATTAACAAAAAAGAAGCATGGCAAGATGCTGACAAGATACTAGGTGAACAACTCAAATTAAAAAGGAGCTTTTGGTGGGTACCCTATGACCCAAATGGATTTATCTGTGAAAGAAAAGTAAAATACAGACTATCAGCTTACAATCATTGTAAGATCCCTGAAGTAGAGCAGTTTGCTAATCAAGATGAGTGGGTAGAGGGCACATTAATTGAAGAGCTTACTGAGGAAGAAAATATGGAACAAGCAATGAAAAATCTTGAAAAAACTCTTGACCTGGACTCTTTTGGACATGTGTCTTTCAAGTTGCCTTAGCAAACGAGAGTGGGTGCATCATCTGCTAGAACTTCACAACAACCTGCCCAAGAAAGCACTACACCAGCTGCAGGGACATCAAAGGGCAAAGAAGTGCTAGATACATAACAACACATAATGACAGATTAGCTAGCATCATCAAAGCAACAAGGTCAAGGGAAAATTCCTCCTATCCAGACCAAAGCACCAGAGGTACCAGCATTATAAACTCCTCTAAATGAGGAAAAGTGCAGGAAATGGACCAAGAAGAGACCACACTTGTAAGTGGGCCAGCAGAGCAACCAAGGGAAAAAAGGCAAAGAATAAATCCTCTACCTGAAGAGGAAATTATTTAGGAAATCATAGAAAGTCCAAGAGGCGAGAGGGAAACTAGCCCACAGACATCCCCAGTGGTAGGAACATCCACCAACTCTCATAGGCAGGAAATGGAGAAGCAACATAGTGTGGAAGTTTCCTCCACAAGGCCACAAAGCAAGCAAGGTTCTGATATCAAAAGAACATTCACGAACATCAAGGCCCAGAATGAGCCAATAATACTGCAACTTTATAATCAGTTTCTCAAGATGACCCCCACCAAACAGCAAAGGTTAATGTCTACATATGACATTAAGGAAGGTAAAATGATCTTGAGCCACTTTAAGCCTAAAGTGCAGGAACCACAGTCAGCAGTTGACTACATAAGAATAAATCTAGAGGTCCTTGCCAAAGCCATTCATCCTATGGACCAGATTTAGCTGCATAAGCAAACTGGAGAGATGGTCTACTCTACATTGGCAGACAAGGCAATGTTAGCTCACTAATTGCAGAACTCATTGAACAACACATCTGCCCAACTGGATTTGGAAAAGGCATCTTCTTTAGCCAAGGACAACGGGATAAAGTCCTTGGAAGAAATTATCATTAAGCTGGGACATGATCCCAAGGATGCCAAGGGAATAAAAGCATTGATGAAGAAAAAGGAAGAGGACATTGTTGCCCTTAGGAAAAAACTAGAGCTGCCTATTATTATGCATCCACAAACTACAGAGGTTGTACAAGAAAAAGCAGAGGAGGACATGATGGACTCGCTGATGAGAATGAATCAAAGACTAAGTGAGACAGAGTAGGAATTGAAAAAAGCATTGCAAGAAAACCAGGGAATGTTGACCTCCCAGCCATCTCAAATAGCTCCAATAGTCACAACTGCTCCTCCTACATTTACAATAGAAGTGCCTCCCACTGGCCCAGCATCAACAGCACTGGGCACTTCAGCAACAACAACAGCAGCAGGCAGCAGCACTGCCGTGACCACAGAGGAGTTAATAAAAGCTATGGACGATTTAAAACTCCAAGTATCAGAATTAAAAGAAGCCAAAGAAAAATTGGCAAAATTAGAAATAAGTTATGACAAATCTAAAAAGACTGTGGCAGAAAAGACAAGAGAGGTAAAGGCATTAGAAAACAAGGTAAAAACATTGGAAAATGACCTCTGTTTAGGTAAGCATCTGGGAGAAATCAAGGGCATATAATGGGATAACATCAGTGAATCCATTAGTAATGTCTGGAGATCTATTCAAATTATATATGAGTAGATTGACTTGATAGTAGCAGCCCAGGTAGAAATTCAAAAGGCCAGAAATTTATTGGTACATATGCCCAAACAGGCCAACAGGCTAATACAATTTTTGAGCACTAAGACTAGTGAAGAACTAGCAGCACTGGACATCAGAGATAGGACAACCACCATTCTAACAATCAAAAGAGTTTTGACCATGAGAACCCTGATGCAGAATTTGGAGAGGAAGAGCTAGGATATGCAGGTAGAGATAGACTCTTTTATGGAAAGGTTTGCAGTTTTGCATGAAAGGGCTTGCCAAGTCTGGTGGGAAACAATGAACGTCTATTGAGGAAATCTAAGTACCAGCTCAGGTTGAATAGACATGTTGCTGATTAGAAAAATACATCATCATTAAGTACTTCAATAGAAAATACCCTTCCATCTGGCCAAACTCTTTACAGGAACTTGGAAAATCTATTTTATATAGAACATGAAGTGAAACATCTTTTTACAGTCCAGCATAACTTCTACAGTTACACAGATGTTGATGAGACTTTGAGAAAGCTCCTGAGACATCAGTTACCAGAAGAGCAATGGTGGCAAAGCATGTTGGAAATGTTGTAGGCGGGTTTCAAACTTTTGTTTTTTCCCAGAATACAACAGATATCATAAAGTGGAGAAAATAAGTGGATAAGAATCACGCTAGGCAACAGTCTATCTAATCAAAGTTAAATACACCCGAGGAAGCCAATCCAGCAGTGCATAATATTAGTGGAAACATCCACCGGCCGATTCACCAAGCTTACAGTCAACGCATCTCACCAACTGAGTGGCCAGCACAACAACATTTACTTCTGCATTTATTTCTTCCTGTTCCCAAGGTCATTTACTTCTCTTGTAAAGTAGATAGAAGAATTTATTACTAGATATTATCTCTTTGAGATATTTTGTAAACATTTTCTTACAAATACCTTCCCAAGCGAAGTATTAGGGGTTGGTGATTCATTTCTGGAACTAGGCTGTAGCCTTGAAAACCCTTCTGAATAAAAAGTTGCTAGAATGTGTTGTTGCTGTACTCTCTGGATGAGGAATTGATGGCAGAGGACCATGTTACAGAATTCTCAAATTATTTCATGGATCAATAAGTCTTTGTAACTCATGTTTAACAGTTTCTGCATTTTATATATCATCTATGTTCATAATCTTAACAACATGGAAAAAGAATATCCCAGAACTTGCTTAACTGTACTCTGTGTTCAATCTCTGTTATTATTTATGTTTTCTTCAGAATTAACATAAGCAGGAATTCTTAATTGATCTTGTTTCCCCTGGTTCTTACATATTGAATATAGCTAAGGAATTCTTAACTACTCCCTACCAATATTCATCCGCTTTCCGTCTGTCAACATGATGAAGGATTCTCAATTTCCCTTCACCCCCTGACTCCATCCCACCTTATTTTAGCTTAAAATTTGTTCCATGGTTGATTACCTTGCTCTATAGTACCACCTTCTTTCAAATAAACCATATCTAGCAGTTCATCCTTGTAGACTCCATTAGCCCAATGGACTGAACTACTCAGATTTACATCCCTGTTCTATTGAATGTCACCATCCAAAGATCAAACAAACCCTTGTACTTCATAACTAGCCTAATATACCCCAAAACCAAGCTAAACCATAAAGAGAGAGCCTTATCTAGATGCATATTGGCTAGAACCTGCATTTAAAAGACTAGTCTGTGGTTACCTCTGTTGTATTCCCTTTTTTTTACAACTTTTGGGGAACAAATTGAGTGATAACATCATTAGCGACTCCACTGGGGACCTGAATGATTGTTTGTTACTGCTGTCTATTTCTAAAGCTACATATGGAGTCTGAAGTTAGCCAGGTAGCCTTTGAAACTATTTTTGTTATGCAATTAGAGGAGTAAATAAAAGCTGCTTCAGTCTATCTCTAGTCTAGTTCTAGGCTTTGAACAGCTGTCTCAAAGACTCGATCAGTTTCCTTGTTTAAACATATCTAAAGGAAAATTCAAAGCCTCCTATATTTGAAAAGCTTCCTTCAAAATATTTCAAGAAACACCAAAAATATATTTATAAGTTGGCTCCAAAGAAGAAAATCCATTACACTAGATCAAATCCAGATCCAAATCCTCCACGTAACTTTGGAAATCCTAATTTGATCCCTAAGAACCTTAGAAGCCGAGATGATTAAGAAAATTCTGCTGATTTAAACCTTGACACACCTCAGCAAAACTCTATCCAAACTAAGCTTACTGCTGGAAAAACACAAGTCCTTTCTGCCATTAATGTTGCTTCACCTAGTTCACCATCAGCACTTCAAAGCATCTTTTCCACTCCCCTATCCATTGCACATATTTCCACTATTATCCCTGCTCTTATAGCCGCTACATTTATCCTTGTAAATATGGAAAACTGATATGCTCCCCTACAATTGCCTGCAAATCCAGGGGCTATGCCTCAAGATTATCAAAGCAAAATCACCTATTTTGATGGTACTGGCACCTACACAACTCAACAAAACACTAAGAAAATGACATATTATTTTGAAAATTATGAGATTGATGTTGATGGTGTGAGAATGAAAATCTTTGTTCAAAGTTTAACTGGTGATGTTAGAACCTGGTTTAGGGCACTTCCTATAAACACTATTGCTGACCCAGATGCCCTTTATCAAACTTTCTTGAACAGATGGGAAAATAAGAAGGACCCATTACACATCCTATCAGAGTATGAAAGCTTGAAAAGAGGCCCACAAGAAATTGTTCAAGATTACTGTGCCAGATTTAATAATGTATACAATGCTATCCCCCAGAATCTTAGACCTCCACCAAACTTGGCCTTGATCAAATTCCCTGATGGATTTGATTTTGACATGGCTTACCAGCTTAGGGAAAGAGCTCCTCCAAGCTTAGAAGACATGCAAAGCATAGCTGTCAATGTAGAAGCCAATCTGATTTCTAAGTGAGCTTGGGCTAGAGCTGAAAGGAGAACACCTTACAAAGAAGAACCTTCTGCATTTGAACAAAAATTAGATGCAATTATTAAAGGA
>Ga0115851_102005_pt1 | contig 10820 bp, 11 predicted proteins | sample InSIn2gowninarea_FD_83865 | JGI IMG/M metagenome (GOLD analysis project Ga0115851, IMG submission 83865)
GTAGCGAGGGAATCAACCATAAAATTCTGACTTCTAGGAATCAAAGACAATGTATATTCTGAAAAAGTCTTGATAATGTCAAGGACAACATTTTGATAAGCTCACATCCTTGGATGCTTGGATTGGTACTCCCCTTTTACTTATTTAATCACCAGCTTAGAGTCGCCGTAAATTGAAATTTTCTTTGCTCCCATCTTTTTGAGAATTTTAAGGCCAACAATCAGTGCTTCATACTTTACCTCATTATTTTAGAAATCAAAAGCCAACTTATATGAGCTCAGTCTTATATTGCAAGGAATTTTACATGATTGATGCAAGGGACCATGAATCCACATGCCAATCCCAACTCCTTCATTTCCCAATGCACCATCAAACTCCATGGTTCAAAGACCATCTTCTTCATCTCAAAACAAAAATTTGGAGGGCTGATCTGTCTAACATTTTGGAGGATGACTCATTGTCTCAACAATGTGTGTTTATGGCACTGATTCAACAATCATTTCAAGTGAATTTTCCGACTACAAACAATTTGCATCCCTTTTCTCTTTTTCTGCAATCAAATCTTCCTATACTCTACTTATAACATCCGAAACTGAAATTTCAACAATCTGATTGTCATCATCTACTGGACTCATATCATTATACAAAATGAAAGACTCTAGTTTGGTATGTATAGCATGAATTGGGTGATTATTAGGTCTCTCTTTGCTACTAATCATGAATTTCATATTCTTCTCTGGGTACAATTTTCTAAGCTGCCCAAATACAAGTATAGTAGCATACGAGAAATCAAGTTGTAGGGTGCCTTTCAACTTTGCTCCCAAAGATTGTGAGAGCAACATGCCAAACCATGGAGGTATATCAACGACAACCACATCCTTCAACACATTTTTCGCTAGAATTTGATCGATGGGCACAACTAAGTCTTTGATAATACCGAAACATTTCACTCTTCCCAAATGAAATGAATTGAATTCATGGTATGTTCTGGTGTTATCTAATCCCAGTTTTTCCATAGTGGCTTTTGGCATAAGTTTATGTGAGGCCCCAATATATAACATGGAATTATGGAGGATAAACTGATGGAGTTTCAAACTAAGATAGAAAGGTGGGACGTCATTACCTTTAGGACTTCCCTCTATCACTGGACCAAATAAAATTGCAGGTTCATCATCAGCAACATTAACCATATCTCACATTTGATCTACTTTCAACATCTTAACGATTTGAGACTTGTATTTATCATTCTTGACTAGTTCAGTTAGAGGAATTGAAACTTCCAACTTAGAAATTTCATTCTCTAAACTAAACAATTTGGATTGCTTGTCAACCTCTTTTGTAGTGGTGTCCTTATTTTTAGATTGTCCTTTTGGATGAGACTCCTTTCTCTGACCTTCACTTTAAGGCTCTGTGTCCTTCCTTACATTGTTGGTAGAAGATTCATTGTTCTTGTCTCGACTTAGGATAATGATCTCATTTTCTCTATTTTGATCTGTAGGGGCTGCTTCTTTGTCTTGTGCATCTCTATGAGCATTTTTCATTTTTTGATGCAATGTAAGAGGCACATTCCTTCTCCTCAAATTGTATTACTTCTACAAGTGGCCGAGATAATTTTGATATCCCCATTGGTATTCTTTGGTCTACACTTCCCATGAATAATCATTTTCAAGACAAGCTATTGATCACTCGATGCAAGAGATTCCTGAGAAAATTGATCTTCCTCAGTTAGAAAAGTAGGTAGTTCATCTTCCTCAAAGAAATTATTTGCTTCATCAATTCTCATCTTCTTCTAGACCTTAAGTGTAATTTTGCTGAAATGGAGTTCTGACTTGTCCCTGAGGATCTTGAGTTTGCTGCTCTTTTTGCTTATTTCTAAATTTGTCCCTGTAATTTTGATTCCTTATTGAAGGTTCTATTTGTCGATCTGCAATGGTAATTTTGTCCATCATTCTTTCCATGGTCTTTATGAGAGTGTCGAGTTTACCATCAAAAGAAGAGGAGGTCTCCTCCTCAATGGTAACTTTCTTCCCCAATTTCTCCAGTTTTAATTTGGACTTCTTGATCAGTAAATTAGCCTCCAAACTCACTGCATTGTGTTGCATTTCTTATAAAGTTGTAGGATCTCTCTCCCTAAGTTGATGAACCATGTTTGGGTCAAAGGCATCAGGATAATGGAGGAGTGCTAAACCAAGGGGAGGTTTCATGTCATTAGTGATGTAATTGTACACAATATTGAATCTTGTTTTGAACTCCTACACTATCTCATTCAAATTTATCTTCATGGAATTGTATTTAGCCAAAATCTATAATGGATTTTTCTTCTCTTGCCATCAAGATAAGAAAAACTATGTCAGCTGCTGAGAGCTGTTAATAGAACCAACTGCCAAACTATGAAACCACTTCTTAACATCTTCAGAAAAGATCTGTGCTATAATTCTCATCTTAGCATTCTCTTCATCAACTTCTTCAAGATCGAAGAAATACACTAGTTTGTTAACATGTTGTCAAGCTATAATTTTAGGATTTCCATCAAAAATGGGAAGTCTTTGGCCATAGTTTTAAGGTAGGGCTGCAAGTTGACCAGGCAATTCTAGAGGAGAAAACCTTGCCATGACTATTGGAGGAAGTTGTACAGGAACTACAATGGGTTGCATTGATGGAGATGATGATGTTTGATGAGGTAGTGGTGGTTTAACAACAAATGTGGTCGCTGATGTATTCGATGGAATGGTAGAGGATGTAGTAGTAGAAAAAATTTCAAGTTGATATTTAATGTAGGCCTTTTCGGTGGTGATCTGAAGCTGGTCAGCTAGGCCTTGGAGTTGATCAAAGTTTAACCAAAGTTCGTGATCAAGTTTATAAAACAGAGACTTAGAAGTAGGCAAGTAGGAATCAAACTTAATAGGGTCAAATACTACTTTTGAGAGAAAGTATTCAGACTTTGATTGGAACAGAGACAACTTGAATTGAATATCAAAAGAAAGATCTTCAGGAGTAAACAATTGATCAAGCAAAGAAGTAATTCTTACCAATTTTTGAGTTCCAATTTTAGGAAGAGAGGATTTGAGTTTCCTCAGTAGTTTCTCTGGACCATCAACAACTAGAGGTGGATTTGGGTCAGGATTTGACCTCATGTGTCTTTCAGGAGCTAGAATTTTACACCTTGAATTTGATGTGATTTTTAAATCACCGTTCTTCGAATACTCGAATATGTCACTCATAGAACTAGTCTTGAATGCACTTGTAGAACTAATCCTAGGAATAATATATGAGTCTTCTCCCAAAAAATGGCACCAAAATGCTATCCTCCACAATACCCCAAGGCTGAGAAGTGAAATCGAAAGAGGTAACCTCCAACCACTTACGGTTTAACAGCTAGCCCTGCTAAACTAGAGAGGGATCTCTCTATGAATTCAGAGCCAATGATGACTAGAATGGGAAATTATTTTAGGCTAGATATGTTAGGCTCAGGTATGGTTTTGAAATTTTTGGTTTTGATGATGGATAAGTGATGAAAACCAGGTAGCTAAGTCAAAGGATAAAAGGGTCACAACAACAAAGATATAGAGGAGCAGGGTAGCAATAATTTTGTGATGACTTTAGGGTTTGTTGGTGTAGTGTTGTGTTTGGAAGAAGAGAAAGGTCTTAATGAGAATGAGCACCATGCATTATTTAAGTAAGAAGGAGAATTACATAAAATGATATTCCCATCAAAACATAACTTTGTGAAAAGAATTTTACTTATAAACTTTAAGGAAAACCACTGAAGAAACAAGATATGAAAAGGAGAGATGTATATCACTCAAATAAAACTAAAACAGAGAAAATACATCATTACAAACACACTGCACATGAATTCCTAGATAATAACTACAAATTGCTCCTTTGATTTCCTTAGTAAAATGTCCAAGTACAAGCTACAAGTGTTCTCTTCTATAATATCCAAACTATTCTATTGCTGAGAAAATGATACATATAGACAAAAACAACATCTCCCTTCTCTCAGGGGTCAAATCCATGAGTCTAGAAATGAATACATGATGTGTTTAAACCAAACCCTAGTGTCTAGGGAGGTTAAAACAACTTCTTCATTTAAACATTGACTCAAACTACTCTCATTAATGAAGCCTAAATTTACATAAAAACATCATTACAAGCCCTTTTACCCATAATTACATGATATTTACATCAAAATCAAATAATTACATCATCAAATGTTGAATCCAAATGACAAAACAGAGAAAAAGTTGTTACAGGAAAAAATGCAGCGAAATTAGTCAAAAACACAGCGTGCCAAGAGAAAACACAGTGTCTTTAGGAGAACTGATTTGTGAAGCCATTCCCGAGGTCTAAATTCTAATCTTGATGGCTCATTAGAAAGCTGTGGATGTCTTCTACACGATGGACTCTTCAAGAGCTGAAAAAGTTCACTTATAGCCCCTCAAAACTACATTCTCCCAAAGGTACTCTCAAAAGCGCAACGTGCTCTTTAATAGGAGGGTAGAAAGGTGATTTTTAGGTAGTTTTTGGCCATTTATACCTATCAAAACCTGTTCAATGTCTACTCCCAAAGGCTAGATGTAATATAAAGTCATGAGGAATCTAGATATGCAAACAAAATGTGTTTTGGAGCTCCCTATCCAAAGTGCAGTGTGGGGCATGCTGCATTTTTTACTCTATGACTATGTCAAAATTTGCAAAAGTTCATAAAAAACCAAAATTTCTCCAAATTTCTTCAAAATTGGTTCATGAAGTCCTCAAGTGTTATGATATGCTATGAGGGAGGCGTCAGAAAGGAAATCCAATGTATCATTTTCTTTTTTACTAGTTGGAGGTTACCTCTTTTGATTTCCCTTCTCAGCCTTGGGATATTGTGGAGGATAACAAAAGGGAACTATAATTATCTTCTAATTTAGGGTTAATGGATTGGGGTTTATGGATGCTTTAGCATATATACATATATGGAGGCATCAAAAAGGAAATCCAATGTACATTTTCTTTTTTACTAGTTGGAGGTTACATCTTTTGATTTCCCTTCTCAGCCTTGGGATATTGTGGAGGATAACAAAAGGGAACTATAATTATGTTCTAATTTAGGGTTAATGGATTGAGGTTTATGGATGCTTTAGCATATATATATATATATATATATATTAACATTGAAAGGAATATAATGAAGAATCAATTTGGTAGTCCCAATTTTGGGAAATAGGGGAAAATATCTGTGTATATCTATTTGTATGTTTTAGGATCTTGCCATTATTTATTTTCTATTTTTAGAATTTGTATGTAGGTAATTTCTGTACGGGGTTAAAATCTACAAATATTTTACTAATATATTATTCATATTAACAAATTAATATTGTAATTATTTAACTTAAAAATAATAATTATAAAACAACATTGATGACAAATTTATCAAAATGAAGACTTGGAATTTTTTATGCTAGGAGTGATCAAAGCTAGGGTTTGATCTAAGTCTCATTCTACATTAATTTATCCAACTCCCGTGGTTCCACCATTGGAAGGGGTGGGGGATGTTTAAAAATGGTAGTAGTTAGTTGACCTTCTTAGCAGAAACCACACAAATTTTCTAACTTGACAACCACCCAACTTTCTAATGCTTTAGCCATCGTAGACTCAAGACAAAGGTAACCCTCAAGTACACCCACATACCAAACAACCAAATTAGAGAAAACGTTAAGCCCTTTCCACCCACAGATGTAAGATATACCCCTTTTGGAAATCCCTCCTAAAAAACTTGGCTCTATAGTTGAACACATGAAAGAGTGAAAGCTCATTTGTAAATTTATAGGGCCTTAGCCTTTAGAATGACTCTTTATCAATTGGATTTGCAAAAACTAGGTAATCAAGGGAGAGGTAGGACTTAAATTAGGGTATAGAGGATTTTTCACTAGGATCTTCAACAATATTGAAGATCAAGATCATATCCTTTAGGGTGGTTCTTGTTTCATGAAATCAACAAGCCTCTTCATGAAACCCTAGGTTCCAATATTTAACCCAGAAAAAGGAATACTTCTCATTCCTTCTTGTCTGGATTAGATTATACTTGCCTCAAAAATATTTAGACCCATAAATCCTTGCGCACATCGGCAACAAATTAGGTATTTTTTTATTCTATCGTATGTTATAAAAATAAGGAGATATACTTCTTATGTGAGATTATGTTTGTATATGTATCTCACAAAACCCCTACCTATGAGGGTACACTTGAGTTGCAAAGACATAGTATGGAACCAACCGATTGATTATGAATAGATCCCCTTATGGTGTCATTATTCTCATGTATTTGGCCACCTCTTTAGAGACTACCATGTGAAACCACCTTATCCAGCAAAGCGAGGAAATCCTTTAGCTAACTAGCCCTCTCCAAAAGAAGGTTTCACCACAGTGGCATGAAGAAGAAGACTGACTCAAAGGAAAGTATAGAACTCCACTCTTGAGGAAAATTAAGGAACAAATAGATTCACAATTCTCTAACATTTTAAAGATTAAAATGGATCAAGCCAAGAAGCACCAACAACTAAATATCCTCTAGAACAACCTACTCAGGGAGCACCACCCAGTGTACAACCAGATCTAGTCCCTCCTGCTCAAGAATCGATGCCTACATTAAACAATCCCTTATGATCAAGAGCTCAGATACCCAATGGAAGAAGAATATATGGAGGATATTAACTTGGAAGATATGGTTCCACAACACATTGTAGAAGAATGGGAAAATAAGGATTCCGTAACAATTCTTGATGATAAAATTCAAATAACTGTAAGATAATATGTTTGTTTCATTGAGTAAATGCACTAGGTACCTCCTCTTCTCCCTTCCCTTCATTTTATTTGCAAGGAATCAAACGAAATGCCCCAAAATACTACCCCATCTTAGTCAAAGACGCCAAGAAAAATGGAAAAAAAATTGTTGGGCGCGGCCCAACTTAGCCAAAATTTTGGCAAGAAACCCAAATTTTGAGGAGCGCATAGTAGAAAAGATGTCATGGAGTACGAAGTGGACCATGCAGTAGAGCAATGGAGCATAAGGAAGACTATGCAACAAAGTCACCGTGTATTTAGGGGCTTCGTTGCAGAGCCCATTCCTTTTTGTAAAAACATATAATATTGGATAAGTTGATGGTTTTGGACCATAGTCCCTTATATTTTGCAAACAATGGTATTGGGTCCATGGTAATGTAGTGATGTAATCGATTATGTAATAATATATATATATATATCTATATATCTATATATCTATATATCTATATATATATAGATATAGGCATGAATAATAATTAAGGAGGCAATCTAAGTGTTGATCGAAATGTGTGTTTATGGTTGTGTTTTGTTGATCTATACTTCAGAGAAAGGGTGAGGCTCTGCAGCTGTGTGCATGGAGGTTTGTGTTTACAATTGAGTGCTCAGATTGTCTGCTGCTTAGTGCGTAGACGCCCTAGAGTTGTGTGCACAAGGAGTAACTATTTGTTGTACAAATTCTATATTATAAGCAACAATTCTTATGGACGTAGTCCTACATTACGATGAACCATGGTAAAATCTATGTCTACATGTGTTTATTTGCTTAATATATGTACTTTATTTTAGTACTATGAAGTTTATGGATGTTATGTTATGTTTAAGTGATGAATGTAATTCTGTGAAGTAATATAACAGTGCAAAGTAATTAATGAATGTGAATTAGTTTATAAGTATTAAATCATAAATAAAACACAAAAGGGCCACATCGCAGCATCCCTCAAGTTGCAGAAACCTGGTTTTGCAACCTCCCATAATCACTTTGGGTGAGACTGTGATATGCTTGTAGGTCATTGCCAAGATCAACCCAACCTAAGCCAACAAATGGTTCCATTGCCAAGATCGGGATTTGTTTGAGGGATGTTTATGTGGCATCTATCAAAGAAATAAATTCAAGGTTGAGTAGAACATAAGGAACGAGAGCTTGTAGAAAAAGAGAACAGAAACCCTCATATGTCAACTAGGAGGTGGTTGGAGAAGTATATTTTCAAATATCAATATGAAATATCTTTTGGCTCATTTCATGTCAATCTATACGAGTGGATAGTAAGGTTGATTGAGAGAAAATACTACTTTAAAGGAGACGAACCTAAGGAGTGGAATCCTGAACTAATACAATGACTCAAGAACACTAACAACAGGATCATAAGAGCCGTTGACTTTTGGATTGGAAACATCTTAGGAGGACTCATTACTGAGTTCGCGGTAGACTCGATTATGTCATATAATGAAGCAGAATGAAATTTTTTCAAAGGATCACGGTGTAAGTTCTTTAAATTTCTGAACCTTTGGATTAAGATGATTTTTTGTTAAAACATGATTTTACGAATGCAATGAGACTATTATTTACTTATGATTGGGAGAAGATCTGAAGAAGAAATTGGAACAATGCAAAGTGGAAAAATATATAGAATAAACACTAGAAAGAGATCTCGTGGACAAGATCTAAAGAATTTTATAGAAGATGGTTATATCCCTCTGTTAAGAAAGTCTAAAAGTGAAGAAATTTGTATGGTGTTCATTGTGCTCCGCTACTCTATTGTGTAGTTCAATTCATACTTTGCGACATCCTTTACACTGCGTGCTTCTCAAAATTTAGGTTTCTTTCCCAAAATCTGCCCAAGTTGGGTTATGGCAAATAGTTAGAGGGCTTGGAGTTTAGTTAAGCATGTGTGATTTCTAATTTGTAGCAACCAAGGTCATTTATTTCCAGTTGTATTCAGTTAAACTTGTTATATCTGTTGATGGAACTAGTGGAAGGTTAATTGTGTAGTGGGACAATAATATAACTCAATGATCATCTAATCAACTTATCAATCAACCCAAAATAGCTAGTGCATGCAGAGAAGAGTTCCCTGATTACGGTGGAGATTCCAAGGGAGTGTAACATTAGTTGTAGACTATCCTTTAGTGTGCAGGTGTTGCATTTATTCATATGATCAACTTAAGGAATTGTGAAATTCAATTTGAGAAATTTCCTAAGAAAAAGGGGCCTAATTCCTCAAGGAACAACACAAGGAAATAGGAGCTCAAGAAGATGTAGAAATTTACTAATTCTAAGTTCAAGGCCTTCAATGAGAAAAGAGATAGTTTTATGCACTTGTAGGGTGTGCTTAGTTAAGCAAAGAAATTGTAATACATCTCTATTGATTTGATTAATGCAAGCAGACATCCAGGTTTTTAGAAGATTGCTTTCCCCAGATAAAAATACTTGTTGCATGTGTGTTATTTCTTCTTGCATGTCTGATATTTTTGTTCTAAATTGTGAATTAGTGTCCACAAAGCAATATAGTATGTTTGTGTCTTGTGATTTTGATTTAAACTTCATGAGAAATTATAAATCTACAACTTAATTTCTACATTGAAAAAATTTATGAGCACACTTCTTTATTTCTAAAGAAGAAATCTACCTTACTAAAACAACTCTAGTCACCCCCTAAACTATGTAGTTGTCTCCATCATCATTTACATGGGTGAAATATTTCTCTAGGAATTTTAGAACCACTTTATGAGAATCTAACCAATCCATCCTAATTAATACATCATATGACCCTAGAGGTTGTTCATTCCATTAGAATTTAATAAACAATTTTTTCATATTTTAGTTACTTTTCTTTTTGTCCCTGTGGCTAGTTGTACTAACCAAGGTTTGCTTTGTTTTTCCTTCCTAAGTTCACACTTTCAATTGTAGAATGAGAGAAATAACTTAAAGTAGATCTATGGTAATACCAAAAATTTTTGTTCATAAATTGTACCTTGGACTACTAGCATTGTTGACTGGTGGTATGCATGTTTTCCATCTAATGTTGCAATGGTCCTTGGAATGTTGCAGGCAATGTCATTCATAGTTGAAACTTCCTGTAGATTATTCACTATTCCCCTTTTATTTGTTGGATTTTATGGGAAGTTTCTCCATCAATGGTTTTCACTGCAACCCTAACACTTAATTGGTGGTCTACTTACATCTGCAAAAATTGTATTCCCTACTACAGTTATTTGTCCAATTTTCAGTCCAAAGTTGCTTGGTTGGTTTACAGTTCTACTATAATTTCCTCCTTGATTACTATTGAAAGTATTTGGAAAAGCTAGTTTCTCGAAACCTTTTTACTTGATGTTGAACTTTTCATTCTTTTTAGTCATCCAACCTTTAGAGTTATCATATTTCTTATGATTCTGATAAAAACACAGGTTTTCCTTTCTTATGGTTTGGTCCATAGTTTTTGGGTTATCGAACTCAATTATTTCTCTATATGAGAAAGATAAACAACTAACAAATCTTTGTATTTTAGCCTTTTCTTCTTTTAAATAGGGCACATACCTCAACAAATTCATAATTTTGTTAAAAAAATCATCCATGGTAGATTGTCCCAATCTCAACTCATGAAACTCTCTTGCTTTTTCATCAAAATACCTTTGAGTTAGATATTTATTTTTGAATTATTTTCTAAGGAGTTTGCAAGTTAGATTTTTTCCTTCTATTCCTTTTAACAACTTTATTCTCCTCCCACCATAAAGTTACTTTACGAGTCAACTGATAAGTTTCCAATCTTGCCTCCAAATTACTTGTGGAAATATATGCCTCAAATTTCTTAGATGTATTAAGAAACCATGCCTCTACTCCTTCCTCAGATTGAACATCAAAAGTAGGAGGCCTAATCTTCTTAAATTATCCTTGCAACTAAGATGTTGGCCTCTTCTTCCAAGATGTGCAAGTACTTCTCTCATATTTTTTCCTTTTCTTTATCAAATTCATGAGATTCACTTCCACTAGATGT
>Ga0115851_102006_pt1 | contig 10819 bp, 9 predicted proteins | sample InSIn2gowninarea_FD_83865 | JGI IMG/M metagenome (GOLD analysis project Ga0115851, IMG submission 83865)
AATTTTAAGCCAATCATAAAATGCCACATCAAAATTTAGTGACAAAATTTAAATTAATATGTCATTAAATTAGATAAATCAAGTGTTGACATGTGTCATTTAAGATGATATTTATCCTAATTAAATAGGGATAAATATCTTGATGATAATTATTCTAATTAAACAGAGATAAATATCTCAATTAAATTGGAATGATAATAGTTAGTCATTATCTCTATTAAAATAAATAAATAGAAATAGAGATAATTATCTACAAGGAAGTCAATCCCAAGTGGGACTTATCCTTTGAAACCACTATAAATAGAGGGCATACCTCCTCTCATTTAGAGATAGAATTTTTCTACGATGTCAAAGCTCTGGAGAAATTCTGCCTCAAGAACACACAAAGAACATTCAAATAAGTTCTTTGAAGTTCTATTGGAATTAAGCTGAAAAAGCCTCCATAAACTTCAACAAACTTCAAATCCTTGAAGCTCAACGGATCAAGCCTCTAAAACCCCCAAGAACTTCAACCTAAAAGCCTTCACATTCAAAGACTTGAAGAACAATAAATCTCTAATAAGCTCAAAGCTAGAGATTTGTTGTGGAGGCCGTTCAATCCATCTTCTAACTAAAGTCAAGAAGATTCCTTATTCGAGTCAAGTTCAATGAAGATAGAATCAGAGGGTATTCTTTTGTAAAAGAATTGAAATAGAGATTGTACTCGTTATTCATCAATACAAATTATTATTTGCAAACCATATTTCTTTTCAATTGTTTAATTTTCTACAATTGGAAAAATTTGTGTTTACACCAACACCCAAAATCAAATCTAACCTTGCCACAACACCACCGCTGCCACAACTAACAACCACTGCTCAGAATCACCAACACTACAACTCCTACCCCCTACCAACGCAAGACCCAAATAAAAAAACCTATTCAATCTTAATAGCCAAAATCAAATCAGAAAAGCGAACCCTCCCTCCTTCGTGGCCAAGTTAAGCTCCAATTCAACCAACCCACAAAGCCGCTACTCGAGAGAGAAAGAAGAGAGGGGTATGAGTGAGACAATGAGCGGACAGGTGAGACTGTGATGAGCAAGATGGTGAGCGGTTGAAGGTTGGTTTGAGAGAGAGAGAGAGAGAGTAAGCTTTTTTATTTTTACAATTTGGGTTCGTATCGTTCTACTAGTAGAATGGCACAGACACACAGTCACAAATGCTAAAAAAATTAGCATTTGAGACATCTCATGTGGCTTCTTATTTGGTGTTTGATGTGCTAAATGCTAAAATTTTCGCATTTAGCACACTAGATGCTAGTGCTTTAATGGGAACCCTACACGTGTCCCCAATCTTCATAAGAGTGTTGCTTAAAAGTACTCACATAGTACTTGTATAATAGAAAAAGTACCACATTTTACCAACCAAACTTGATATTCATTCACATCAAGTTATGCAAAATTTTATAAAAATACATAGTTGCTACAATAAGTGTGTAAATTTACACTGGTATTATTTATTTGCATTTAGTATTTTATTCTTTCTTTACATATTCTGATGACGAAAGAAGATAGTAGATAATGGTTGTTGTGTATATAGAAAGAGATATAATAAAAAAAATTCAAGAAAATTGATATTTTAATGAAATGTAATGTAAATAGATAATTAAAAAAAAAAAAAAAAAGTGGATTCTTATACTATAATAATTTTTGCACAAACTCATGTAAATGCTCTAAATTTGGGCTGCTCTCAAGTCTCATTACAAGAGCTGGTAGTAAGGTTCCGGTTCAGATTGTACAATCACCGGTTTTTTTTTTTTTTTTGTTGTACAGTCGCCAGCTTCACCTGCTCACTCACTGGACTTTGAGCAATTGTGCAAGCAGTCAGAATCGTCCAAAAGTGTTTTTCTTCTGTGAAAAATAAAATATGATTGCAGGCCTTTGCAACTTGAAATCCATCTAAATATGACATGTATCCGATGCAAGGTATATTTTTCCTACATTTGAGGTCTTTCACTACTAGTGGGCCCTAAGTGGCCTAATGTAAGAAAGAAGTCATTAAAATTAGTTTAAACGGGAAATCAAAACAGTACCGTACACATTGGAGAGGGAATGATTAATAGAGGACAGAAGAAAAGGAATAAAGAAGGGATAAAAAACGGATTTAAAAATTATTATTTAATATGTTGTCAGTTTTTTTTTTATCATTAAAAACACACATATCAAACATATATTTTACATTTTTTTAACACTGAAAAATATTGTTTAAACTATGATACCAAACACATTTTTTTGTTTTATTAACACTAAAAACACGTTGTTCAACAATACTTTTTAAATTACAATTTCCACATCCTTTTAAACAATAATTTTTGAAAACTATGACCAAACAGGCCCTTAATATTTAAAAAATTATTACAACTCAAGTAAAGTAACACCAAAATGAACAACCATTTGTCCCCAACCGTGCACACTCATTAACCAAACCCATATCATATACATCCTACAAACCAACAAAAGAAAATTCAAACCCACGCGGACCATGTGACACATATAGCCATAGGCAACTAGAGTCTAGAACATACTTTTTTACTATTGCAAGTAGCCAACTAGAACATGATCACCATTATCATCATCATGCATGCATGCAAATTCCCAATTACATGCCGGTGCATGCATCCAGAGGAAGTTTCTTCACCGAAGAGACTGATTGATTGACATCCAACCAATTATGTGAGATGTATATAAAATTTATTATGTTTAGTGGCTAATATCTTTTGGCCAAAGAATGTGCACCAACCAGCATACTTTGAATTTCAGACAAAAAAAACTAGCATACTTTGAAATATGTGTATGCAGCCATTTAGGGCTGGCCTAGCAAATTTGGAGGACTAAGATGATAGCTTTAATTAGATTTTTTTTTTTTTTTTATCATTTAAAATAATATTTAACTTGTATTTTACTTCATGAATTTTTTTTATAAAAAAAAATCCATTATTCTTACTTTTTATTTTTTAATATGACTATTATTTTTATTTTTTTGGTTTTATGAAAATGATAAAAGTATAACGAATATTACTACAAATAACTTAAAAATTGATATAATAATAAATGTGACTAATCGGTGACAGTTTAAGAAAATAATAAAGAGCTATCATCTGGAGCAGCTACCATAAGTTGAAACTCTCTAAAAAAAATAATAATAATAATAAACGGGTATTTGAATGAACAATTCTATAAGTTTTACAATATAAGGCTTACAAAAATGTATTACCAATTACAAAAAATAATTCAAATATGCATTTATTAGGTTGTTGAAATCCACCAATTATATTCATTAATTATCATATCAATTTGTAAATTTTATATAGTAAAATTTATAGTATTTCTAATATTTTCCTATATGAATTTTTTTATTTTTATAGAAGATAGAAATTCTACACTTATCTCATCTAAATGAATATATGTGTGAAACTTTCTTCTGGAGACTTAATCCAACACTTATCTCCTACTCTTTAACATTTTTTGTGGTAGGGGTGCCTAGCGGCCTAATGCCTAGGGCCCTGCAGCAATCATCTATAACCCCTTAACAGGAAGAACTCATTAAAATTAATTAACACGGGAAATCAAAAGTAGGCATTACACATTGGATAGGGAATGATTGATAGAAGTTTTTTAATAATTAAAAAATCATTACAACTCAAGTAAAGTAACACTAAAATGAACAACCATTTGTCCTCAACCACATTTATTAAACAACCCATATACACATCCTGATTAATCTTCTTCTTTTAACCCAGACGGACAATTAAAAATAAAAAAATAAAAAATCCAGCCGGACATGTGATAACAAAGGCAACTAGAACATTATTTATTTTCCTGCAAGTAGGCAACTAGAACATGACTACCATTATCATCATGCGTGCTTGCAAACTCTAAAAACTACATGATGGTGCATCCAGAGGAAGTTTCTTCACATCTATACCCGCCACCATAACTATCATAAACGGGCCTCCCATAATAGTAGCCATCATAACATGGGGGTGGCCTACCATGACCATAATGGCATGGCCCCCCATCACGACCCTCATAGCATTCCGTACAACACGTCCCAAACCCAACCGGCCGGTAAGCCGGCACAGGTACAGGAACCGGCAGTGGAACCGGTTTAGCATGAGGCCTTGGCTTAGTACCATGACCACAAAGGCATGGCCCCCCACCACGACGCCCACAGCATTTCGTACAACAAGTCCCACATCCACACGGCCGTACAGGCACACAAACCGGTCCAAGAGGAAGCTTTGGAACCGGTTCAGGGTCGTTCTTTTGTTGTGGCTTCTTCTCCGTCTCAGGTGGCTTCTCAGCAGTTTTTTTTGGTGGCTTCTCCTCCTCAGGTGGGTTGGTGTTCTTCTCAATCTCTCTAATCTCGATGCTCTTAATGGTATCACCACCCTTGCAAATTATCTTTTGCTTTACCTTTTCAGGACTGCAACATACCACTTTTATTATCACATAGTTTCCCTTCTCGTCGTACACCTGGTCTTGTATTTCTCTTGTTCACAACACGTATATGTATAATAACTCAGTTTTCTTTTTTAGCCACATAACAACATATGTATTAGATAACTATCGTTTACTTAAGAAAAGAGGGACTCACGAGGGAATTTACAGAGCACTTTCTTGATCTTCTTGCGGCAGCGATGGCATTGAAGGTCGACGACCTTGATCCACATAAATGTTGTTTTCTATAATAAGTAGAGAAATTGTGAGCATGTTATGTTATCCATATTTAAGCAAAAAAAGAATAGAAAAAGCCCAAGAACAATTATGAGCCAATAGAGAAACTTGGAGATTTTGTCGGCAGAAGAATCAGAACAAACAGTATCAAGTTCTGACATGAAAAATTCATGATTGCGCGTGTGAATGAAGTGCGAATTTATTAATTTAATCTGATACTCTCTTTAGCTGCAATTGAGTGAGATCCCAGTCTAACAAGTGAAAATTTTAAATAAGATGTAAGGTGGAAACAGGTATAGTATTATATTAACGCTTTTTAAAAAAATTTAAAATATAAAAGAATGATAAATTTATTCATTTAATCTAACATTACAAAATTGACAAACCTTTTCCCCCGTCATGGCTCTATAGCTTTGAATTCAGATCTCAAATTGAGAAATCAAGTACAAGAGTACAAGACTTCAAGTATGAGGAGGCCACGAGAGATAGTGAACACAATGAGTACATATTTATCCTGCCAAACCACACTTTCTGAAGACCATTTTTTTACTTAAAACAATAAAAGAAGATTTAAAACGTCATATGTCGTACGTCTTGACCCAATGGTAAACGTCATATGTCTACGTCTAGCCCAATGGGATGTAGACACGTGGGACTTCTTCTTTTTTAAAAGAAACAAACCCATACAAGGAAAGGGACACGTGGGGCATTTTTAATTGAATATTATGATCTACTATAAAGTATAAAGTCTGGAACCCATTATCGTTATTTTATTTGCAAAGTGTGGTTTTCCTTGAATTATGCTAGGATACAACTCTTGGTATAATTTTATGTCATAACTTGTTATATGATGAGTTATAATTAGTAAAAATGTGTCTTCATATAGCCCACTGACATACCCTTACTAATTACAACTCACCATGTGACGAGTTGTGACACAAAATTATATCAAAAGTTGTGTCGCTAGCAAAATTCTTTGACCTTTATTTGTGATTGCTGACTCTACAATTATTATTTGCATGTGCCGGCCTTGATTGACCCACCTCACCTTTCTCCAACCTTCCTACATTATTAAGGAAACATTATTAGTTTGGTTTGTCCATAGTTAATTTGGTCGGGTGCAATTTGGCTCATGCACGTGTTAAACATTAGCATACGGTCTCTCAAATGGTATATGTTAGTATATTCTAGCATCAAAGTGCCAAAACCTCCCGTTACCCGATTTATCACAATTATAATATGTAATTTGTAACCGTCTTAAAATTCAATGTTTAATTTAAAACTATAGGATCTAATTTCAAACAGTCCTTAAAACATACCGTTTAAAATGTAAGACACCAATTTTTAACTTTTTTTAAAAATAAAAAATAAAAAAACGTAATTATCAAAAAACAAATTGAAAATGCTATGCTCGGGTTTGACCAGTGGTGGCCTTACTTGCCTTAAATCAAAGTTGATTTTTTTTTAATCTAATATTCAAGAAATAATTTACGGGACTTGGATTTTCATATATAAACTTTCACATTTAAAGCTAAAATGTCTCTTCGGAAAAAATGGAAATATGAAATGTACGAGGAAGTTAATGCACAAAAACATTTTATGCAAAAAGTGGTTGGACTGGGCCTAGGGCCAAATATGGCCATCAAGTTTGAAGGCCGGGCTTCAAAATCGCCTAAGAGATGGACTGGGTGGAATGCAGACCTGCCCAAATACCTAGTCAACCCAAAATGCATTTCGTAGTTATCTTTGTACTGAAACTTATGAATTTTTTTTTTTTTTTTTTTTTTTTTTTTTTTTTTTTTTTTTTTTTTTTTTTTTTTTTTTTTTTTTTTATTTATAATTATATTATATATAATACATTTTATAATTTTTATATAAATATAATTACAACTAGCTGCCAGCTTCATCCCACACAACAGGGGCAAAAACTGGGGACAGCAACCAAGATCAAAAGAACAAAAAAAACAATTAAATGACTGACCATTTTGCTAGAGAATGAGCAACCATATTGGCTAATCTAGAACATTACACCATTATTGATAAGCTGCCTCACAATATTCTGTATCAATCAGATATGTTAACTTTTCCTCTTATAGATTTTATTCTTGGCACATGCTAATGCAGCCTAGCAATCACAGTACATGCATACATAGGCAATAGATAATTAGTATACAATGATATATCAATTAATAAGCTTCTAAGCCACTCGGCTTTAGACCCAACCTTCTGCAAGGCTACTAACTTTGATTACATGGTGGATCTCGCTATACAAGTCTACTTGGGTGACTTCCAAGAGACAACCCCTCCAGTTAGTGTAAATACATATCTATTAGTGGGCTTTATCTATCTATATCAGATATCCAATTAGCAATACAATATTCTTCTAATATAGTGTTAGTTTGGTAAAAATTATTTTTGCCAACTTATTTTACTATTCAGTTTATTTTTGCTACTATTCATGGGTCCTATTGTACTATTTCAGTTAACTTTCAACTTTATTTATAGTACTTTTAGCAAAAAAATTTCAGTTTCAGCAAAATAAGCAGATCCCAAACAAACTCATATTAGGATAACCACAATATGAAAAACCAAAATCACAAGTACCCTCTAAATATCTCAACAATCTAGATATTTCATCTCAATGCTCCATACTAGGATTATGAATATACCTAATCAATCTACCTACAGCATATGCAATATCAGGGCAAGTTCAATTTATCAAAAACATTAAACTACCAATAATTTGTGCATATTTATCTTGTGGGAAACTACCACCACGATTTTTAATCAAGTGCACCTTTGAGTCAAATGGAGTAGACATAGGTAACATATCAAAGAGTTTAAAATTTTTAAGAATTTTCTCTACATAATGAGATTGTGATAGTGTAATGCAATCATTATCCCTAAGGATCTTGATGCCCAACATTACATTTGCCTCACCCAAATCTTTCATATCAAAGTTAGAGGCAAGAAAAAATTTAGCATTAAGCACAATTTCAAGGCTAGACCAAATATAAGCAAGTCATCAACATATAAACATATAATGACACCTTCATTATTATCATACTTGCTATATATGCATTTATCCACACCATTAATCACATATCCATGTGTAAACATAACATTATCAAATTTCTCACGCCATTGTTTAGGTGCTTATTATAAACCAGATAAAGATTTAACTAATTTACAAACTTTGTGTTCTTGTCCAAGAACAACATAACCCTCCGGTTGTTTCATATATATTTCTTCTTCTAAATCACCATTTAGAAAAGTAGTTTTAACATCCATTTGATGTACAACAAGTTTGTAAATATATGCAATGACAAATAAAATTATAATAAATGCAATTCTAGTATAATCGAAGAATAAGTATAAAAAAAAATAAATAAATAAAACTTTGATAAAATACATTTGTAGGGACTCAAACCAAGCCACACACGCCAAATTCTATTTGACACACTAATTAACTATTTAGGCAGGTTAGCTTGTTGTGTCCTAAATACACTAACTATTATATTTATTTTATGTTTAGTGAATTAAAAAAAAAAAAAAAAAAATTTTTTATGGTTAACAATAGGTTAAAATTAAAAATAAAAAAAAAAAAAAAATAAATATTTAAAAAATATTTGAACAGTTCGAGTTCCAAAACTATGACAATATTCAAAGCAAAATAAATGAATAATGAATAATAAAAAAAAAGGTTTAAGGTTTTGGGCAGAGAATCACCAATGACACCACCAATAGAGCTACCGACAACAACGCTGGTGATGACACACGAGCCGAACAACTAAACTCTCTTGTCACCAATCTATTGAACTCATCCTCCCCAATCCTTCCACCCTCTCACACAACCAGCACAAAGTCATAGTTGTTCTTATTGTTGTAGTCAAATGGTGAGATAAATGACACGACCATGGAATTCAGTGACACAACAATTCAATTAAGAGATCCTCTCTCTCCTTAATTTCTCTCTTTCTCTCTTTTAATCAATTGCAATTGTGTTTAGTAATTTTTTGTTCATGTGTGTGTCATATTAACATTAGTCAATTTAAACATTAGACTAACAAAAATTTCAATTTGACATATTTAGAAAGTTCAAAGGGTAAATTGGCTAATACATATATATAGGATTTTGCTAATATGTACCCTAAGGACACATAATAACTAACCATTTTTGGAAAAAAAAATTTCGAAAATTGAAAAAGTATTGACAGTATTAGTAAAAGTCTATCCTTTACAACAAACGTGCAAAGAAATTGATTGACATCTGACTAATTGTGTGACATATATTTAAAATTTATTAAGCATGGTGGCTGATATCTTTTGGCCAAAGAATGTGCACCATCTACCACACTTTGAAATTTGTGTATGTAGCCATTCAGTGCCGGCCCAATAAATTTGGAGGCTTAAGGCTATAGCTTTAAATGGTTTTTTTTTTTTTTTTTTTTTTTTTTATCTTTATATTTTTTTATTTTATTTTTTTTTTTATAAATTTTAAATCTTTTTATTTTAAAATTTTTTTATTATTATTATTAGTATTAGTTTTGGGAAAATGCTAAAGGTATAACAACTTTTACTACAAAAAAACTTACAAATTGATGTAATAATGAATGTGATTGATGACACTTTAAGAAAATAATAGACAAGTATATGAATGAACAATGCTAGGGAATAATACTATAAATTTTACAATATAAGGCTTACAAAAATATATCATCAGTCACAAAAATGAATTCAAATATGCATTTATTAGATTGTTGTAGTCCATCAATTATATTCAGTACAGTCACATCAATTTGTAAATGCTATGTAGTCAAATTTATAGTATTTCAAATATTTTCCTATTTGAATTACTTCTTATGATTGGTGACACATTTACTTGTAAAAGCTATCTATTTAAATTTGTATTATCTTTACTATTATTCAATTTTTGGGATCTTTTTAAAAGTGGAGGAAAAATGTGAAAGGAATATATCTTTTTTATTAAAAAAAAAAAAGTGATTCTTATAAAATTTTTGGGTCTTCTTTGAAATCATTTTTTACCCTCACATTTGGGGCCTCCCACTACTAAGGGGGCCCTAGGCGGCCTAAGTGGCCTAATGCCTAGAGCCAGCCCCTGCAACCATCTATGACCCTTAGAGTCACAGTGGTGGAGGTAAAGCCTCCAAAAAGCCATTTTTACCACTCAACGACCAAAATACATGCATTAGCCTCCAAAAAGCTAAAAAGTTTGACAACTTGCTACATTAAACTATCATCTTTAACAGTTTACTATAGCAACAAAGTTGTATAAAAAACAAATTTTATTTAGTTTCTCTCTGTTCTTTCATTATTATATATTTCCTCTTTTTTCTTTCTTTCTTCTTACTTCTCTCTTTTTTTTTCTTTGGTTAAGCCTCTCTCTTAGTCTTCACTCTCACCTCTCTTAGCACTCTTACACCTTTTCTTCAGTCTTTTATCTTTTGTCGATGATGGTGGCAGTGGTGAGTAGTTTTGTTGCTAGTGGTGCTGGTGATAGTAGTGGGTCATTGGTGTGGGTTCAATGATCCGTGGGTTTGGGTTGGGATCGGGCTGTGGTTTGAGGTTTGAGGTTTTATGCTTCTTCTTTTTTTCCCCATTAGTGGTGGAGGGTTGTGAGGGTGATGGATGGTAGTGTTGGGTTTTGTTTTGTTAATTTTTTAATATAGCTGAGATGTTTTTAAGAATATTTTTATGTATTGTAATATTAAAATAGAAGATATGACATAGAGTGTATTGAAAATGTTATCCTAAAATTGATAAAATAAATTTTTAGTGTATTAAAAAATATGGATCTTAGCTGATGTTCAAGCTCTAAGGCTCCGTTTGGAAGTTCATAAGGGAATAGAATAGAATGATCATAAGGGAATGGAAAAGAATGGAATGTATTTAATGCTCTGTTTGTTTCAGCATAAACGTTTTCTGGAAAATGGTTCATTTTTCAAAGAGCATTTTCTAGAAAACTGTATCATTTTTCAATGTTTGGTAACGACTTTGAAAATGAGCTTGAGAATGCTTTCTGGTGTTTGGTATGCAAATTTTTATTTTTATTTTTTATATTTCTTGTGTAATTTAAAACAT
>Ga0115851_102007_pt1 | contig 10819 bp, 12 predicted proteins | sample InSIn2gowninarea_FD_83865 | JGI IMG/M metagenome (GOLD analysis project Ga0115851, IMG submission 83865)
TATGAGGTCGTCGAGTTGGCCGTGCGTGTAGTCGTGGTTTGTCTTGCGGGCGCTGCCGCCGACTTGGGGGAGTGCGAGGTCAACGCCGAAGGGGAGGGATTTGTCGTCTAGATTTGCTTTGAGATCGTCGATGATCTAGGAAGCAAGAAACACGTTAGCTAAACCGCTGCTGGGCACACCCATACATAAATGGGTAAATGTACATACCTCCTGCAACTGCTTAGGCGAATACCCCAAGCCACCTATACATCCAATCCCACCTGCATTCGACACCGCCGCCGCAAGCGGACCGCCCGATGTTCGCGCCATACCAGCGAGCATGATGGGATACTTTATGCCGAGGAGTTTACATAGTGGTGTATTTAGGGCTGGTGGGGAGGACGACATTATTGCGACTGCTGGTAGGTAGGTAGGTAGGTAGGTAGTTTGTATGACAATTGCGTTGGTGATGAGTGTGGGTGGAAAGGTTTTGATATTTGGGACTTTTGAACAACGGGGAAGTGATTACTGTAGGTAGGTACTTGTATGTATTTGAGCTGAGCGGGACTAAGGAACCGCGGTGTCTGGTGTCTAGCTGTTCAAGGTGCAGAGAGTCTGCCACTGGTTCGTGTGGGGATATGCCGAGAGGGACCGAGGTCGCCATCTACTTAGGCTGTCAGGCATGCAGTGGGTCAAGTGGAGTATGTTAGTGCGGAATTGAGTTGAGGTTGAGTTTGAGGTTTAGGTTTAGGGTTAGGATTGTGGGAAGTTGTTGGTGCTGGTTCCGATGCTTCTTGTTGATCATGGTACTGTATGGAGTGATTGACTGTGTGGGTGATCGCACTTTTGGGGACTGTATCTGGTGGTGTGGATGAGCTTAAATGTCGCTGTGGTTTGTGTTCTGTGGGTTGTGGATTATGACTTGGGAGAGAATATCTCACGCTTGCGGTGTTTAATACTGGGCTCATGAATGAAGTGGAAGACAAAAGAACAAGGTTGCGGAATGTGTACAACAAGAACAATTGAGTGGGTAGCAGAGAGCATAGATGGATGATAAGTACAACCTTCCTCGGCCCTACTCGGATTGCACGAAGCAATATGCAATGTTGGCAGCCTGTTGTCAATTCACAGGAATAGAAGAGATTGTCCAAAGAATATCCTGTTTGAAAAGGATGACTAATTCAGCATATGTACCGAACGAACGGATGATCAGGAGCCCTCCAAAAAGCAAAGAACATGCTATCGGCCGACATGCAAATCTAATGCTTGACACCATTGACAAAAAGGGGAACGACAAATCCCTCCCCTTCGGCGTTGACCTCGCACTCCCCCAAGTCGGCGGCAGCGCCCGCAAGACAAACCACGACTACACGCACGGCCAACTCGACGACCTCATAACCGTGACCATCGACTCCGGCGCCAAGATATTCATTTCCGCCGTCGGCGTCCCACCACCACATGTCATTAAACGCCTGCACGACGCCGGGATATTCGTAATGAACATGGTCGGCGCGCCGAAACACGCGGAGAAGGCGTTGAAAGCGGGTGTTGATATCGTGTGTGCGCAGGGCGGTGAGGGCGGTGGTCATACGGGTGATATTGCGAATAGTATCTTGATTCCGGCGGTGTGTGATGTTGCGAGACGGTATAAGAGTCCGTTGACGGGGGAGCCGGCGCTTGTGGTTGCGGCGGGGGGGATTTATGATGGACGGGGGCTTGCGTCGTCGCTTATGCAGGGCGCTGTTGGGGTTTGGGTGGGCACGAGGTTTGTTGCGGCGGAGGAGTCGGGGGCTAGTAGGCTTCATAAGGAGGCGGTGGTTAGTGCTACTTTTACAGATACACTGAGGACGCTGGTGATATCAGGACGGCCGCTGAGAGTGCGGATGAATGACTATCTACAGAAATGGGAGAGTCAGCCTGAGAAGATCAGGGAACTCACTGATAAGGGTATTGTGCCGTTGGCGTATGATATGGAGAACGACGTGGATGTGGACCCGCCGTTCCTGATGGGACAGGTCAGTGCGGTGATTCAGGATATCAAGCCTGCAAAGGCGATTGTGGATGATATGATCAGTGAAGCGATCGAGATGTTGAATGTTGGGCAATCATATATGCAGCAAAAAGCGAAGCTGTGAATAACAGGAGCGGTGGGTAGATTTATAAGTTTGATTGATATCATTTAATAGCGAATAAAGCGTTTGGTCCTGCACTGCTAGCAACATGACTTCTGTTTTCCTTGTTCTGAGCTTCAGCGAATATTCAGACCGCATCAGCATTCGGCAAAACAGAGCTTAACGCGAGTACTTGGCCACTGGACCCGACACATCTCGAGAACTACAATGCTGGCATCTGAATTGCATCAATGAGAGCACAGTAGAGCAGGGAACTGATCCAGCGTAGTGCAGTACAGTGCAATACATGTATGTTTCTGCTCAGTAGTGATATGCCACACACGTATGTATTCGAGGAATTGCCCTGAGGTCACTCGGCTCTTGAGTCGTGTTAAACTCTGTCTTGTTAAGCGCTGCGGCGGGTTGAGCATTCACCGTAATTGCTCTTGCACTTCTCGTTCCGTCTGTAATCACTTTTGTTCTTTATTGCTTGGATACGAGCGTGGTGTAAATTATTCTTTCGTGGATAGTCTCAGCTTCTGGCAGGTTGGGTGGGCTCGCTCTTGTATGCTATCTCTTCCGTGTTCGAGCCATAACTTTCGAGGTAGGGCTGGTGCTGATGGGAAATATTGTAGTGCTGACTTCTGTTGAGGAAACAAATGAAAAGGTATCTCAGACACAATCATAATTCATCCTTCTTGACACCTTTGATGCTGACGAGCTCGGTCTCGAAGATCAAAGTGCTGCCGGCAGGGATCGGTCCCATGGCTCGCTGACCGTAGCCGAGTTCAGGTGGGATGGTGAGTTTGCGTTTTTCGCCAATGCACATATCCAATAGTCCCTCATCCCAGCTGTAATAGATTGTTAGCACATGGTTTTCATGAGAGTAGTTACGCTGCCAGTAGAACAAGCAATTCAGAGTGCATGTGAACATACCCTTTGATCACTCTGCCAGTCCCAACAACGAAGCTCAAGGGTTGTCCACGATCATAACTGGCATCGAATTGTTCGCCGTTGCTGGCAAGAGTGCCACGGTAGTGGACATTGATAGAGTCACCAGATTTCGTCTTCCGGGTGCAAGTGATGTCTGGTGTGAGGTTTTCGACAATCAGACCGTCAGGTATGGCAAATGTGAGGGTGAACAAGGGTGCTAAGGCTAGAAGAGAGGAGAGGAAACGCATGGCGGGCAGTGATTGAAGAATCCCTTCTGGAAGATTAGCAAGTTCAGATCAGCTCGATGAGAATCTCAACAAGCGAAATTGTTGTTGGTCGTGAGTGGCAGTAGTTACAATGTTGTATCAAAACGTGTCAGTAGAGGGGAATGTATGTGTTTGCGGGCGCGATCGACATCATTGCAGGTGGCATTCCAACGCAGGACTAACATGGTCTAGCTTTGAACCAAGAATTGAAATTAAACCTAACCCTAACTTTATCACAATACAAAGTTAACTTCAATCAGTGGTTGACCACACTTCTTCGGCGCTTACAATAATTGGTCTCCAATCCAGCTATCCGTTATGTAGACTCTTTGCCAGCGTGGTTTGCTAGATTGCAATGAGGCTGAAGATCGAGTTCAGAGCTCGCGTTATCCCACCATAGTCTAGGTTGTGGGATAGAAGCTTGGACAAACCGCATGGGTGATAGCTTCCTCGCAATCCAGACTGAGGCCCACTATGCCATGATATGTACCTTCAATCCCTTTCCCACCTTGAGGGAGTAGTGGTCCATTGAAAGTCATGCATGCACTATTCTCAGGACCGTAGCGGCAATGCCTGTGCGAAACGAGGTGTTAGCAAGGTCACTATTATCCTGAACGCTTCGACATACCAGTCACTGATGGCAGTCCCTTTCAATGGAAGCTCATTGCGAAACCTTCCGCCACATTTACCAGCTTTATCGATTCCATCCTCGGTTTTGCTGCCATCATTTGGAATGATGACTGCCCAGGAGTACGTTATGATGTTCAATTCGAAGATACACCAAGGTTTTAGAATCGTGTCGTTGATGGAGAGGATATTTGTAGTGTTGGTGGTATTTGTGGCGAGAACATGACCGGTAAAGAAGAGGAGGTAAACAAGGAGAATGAATGCTCTGCGAAGCATTGTAGCGTCTCTTGTATTTGTTGTTGCTGGCAACCGGGTGCCTCCAAGAGATGGTCTCGCGATGTGGTTTGGAGTGGGCATTTTGCCGATTATGCGTACTGCTAGAGATGGTCTTCGTTCGGTCAGTTATATTAAGTGGTAGATTGATGTTAGACACCACGCCAATAGATGCTTTTTATGATCGGTCTGGTGTTTGGTCAATGACGATAGCATTGCGCCGTTTGTCGCAATCCTTTGATGAGATCTTTTCCTGGCCGTTAGTGACCGTAGCATTGCTAACATCCAATTCACTTGAGATGTAGGTGATTTGTTCAAGTGAAAAGACCGTGTTCGGTGCTGTTGAACTGATACGATTCGAGTCTGGCACTTCACATTATGACTTAACGTGGTGAAAGTTAGCATCGCATCACAGGTTGCTAAGAGCTGTATTCTACTGTCGTGGCAGTGAATAACCAGGGGACACTATTTAAAAATCTGTAGCTCGATATATTCAAACAATTCAGGAACCAAGCACGCTCGGGGAGCTCGATCCGGATCAGGGGAGCAGGTATATACGTGTTAGTTGGACCTTACCAGACTGGTATGGCCTTGTTAGATTGTGAACAGAACACGACAACAGTGCTGAACACGCCCGTTATCTGATACAGCAAGTCAGGTGGGCTGTGTACTGGTCACGAATGACAATCGTGCCGCCCTGCTGAGACTGGACACAAAGGTGTATGGCAAGCAGCGTTCCTGCGTTGCTTGGATATGAGAGGAGAATCAAGTAGGTCGTGGTGCAGAGGATTCCGACTTCGATAAAGTCCAGCTACGTGACGAGCTTTTTCGCCTAGAAATCTGGAAGAACGATCGCCACCAGATTCAATTCAGCCTGACACCTTGGTTCAGACTGAGTAAAGGTTTTTGAAAGACCTGATGGAGACCAGTTATGGAACCAGCACTCTTCGCTGGAAAACAGACAGCCGGTTGAGCTGGAAATGCCATTTCAGCACGATACTGTGAAATTCAGTAATATCAAGTATGTAGAATGATCGAATCGTGGCCGCCATTGCGTCAAAGGAAATATAAACTCTCGAAGGCTCCATGATCTCACTCCCGTCGATCCAATCTCGTACGACTCTTAGGTTCTTCCTGAGATGCATGATGTAGGTAGTGGATGTTAGATCTGACACTTTACATAAAAATGGAGCGATGCTAAGTACGCGTTGGCATTTCCGGCCTGCTGGTGCTGAAGACCCGCTTAGGCCTACTTGATCAGCATCCAGATACAGCGAAGGGACGAGAGCAGCCACCAGTGACAGCTTTCCCATGGACTTGTGCAGCTTGACTTGACTTGGCTGGTGTACAGTAGAGACAACTAAGTTTCCTGCTTACGACAACTGAAGACTAGTGATTTAGGTTGGGAGCCGGACAGGCTAATTCCGGGACGCCCCTCGGCTTTCGATCGCAGCGTACCGTTGGCAAGGTTGGACCCCGAACCTTTTGGCTAACCTTCCTTCTCCGCCTACACTAGTGTTTGTGCATCATTGTCCAACAGACGACTGAGTACTGCAGACAGGAAAGAAACGTAGACCAAGGACTGAAGAACAGAGTCAGCACCAATTTGATTACGGCAGATATCGGTCATCAGCTTCTGGCCTCTTCAGCGCCGGAAGACGACCAGGATCAGCTCTGGTGGGGTTCGAATTATGGATGTTCGAGCAAATGCAACGGGCTTGGAGGACTAGGGGCTTCAATGAGGAAGCCTTCCAACGCCCAAAACAGTTGCGTGCAGCATTCAAGTCTCCAAATCGCCAAAACCTGCAAAACGGTTGCCGACAGATCACGTATTGGGCATATCAACTTCGTATTCATGACACCTGGTGTTGGCCGTCTTTGATGCCATTGGCAAAAAGGGGAACGACAGTGGTGGATTGGTACTCTTTTATTCTGATTAGTTGTGGTCGATGCGGCGATCTGCAGATTCAGGACGCTTACGGATCGTGAAGGATTTACACACGAAGTGTTCAGCTTCAGTCTCTACCAACAATAACGCACAGTACAATGCCGTCTTTTCCTAAACACTCGTCCAACAGTGGTTTTCGGCTACGATACACTATTTCAAAACAAGTCAGACAACTGCTCTTCATCTACGGGCTCGATTATACAGCTTTTTCCTGTGTCAACGGAGAAGTAGAGCTTTAGAAATGAGATCGGGCAAGGAATTCAGCATATGCACATTGGCATCAGAATGGATGTCCTCAACTCCACGGTAACCATTCAAAGTACAGCGAGTCGACGGGAGTGGATCGCACTTCTGTATGATTTATGTCAACCTCGTAGCCCCACTTATTCAATGGCCTCCACACCCCTGGACCGACTGCTTTGCTACCAACACAACAGAGACGAGTAATCGACGATGCAAAGCAACCCGACCGACAGCTAATGGCGTGTTCTTTCAGCTCACACATGCAAACCCCACATCATCTGTTGAGCTTGACTGAAGCTTCAAGAGCTCGTTGAGGAAATGGATCCCTCTCCCTCGAGTAGCGCGAGCTCGAGCTCAGTTCTTCCACATACAAAGCCTGAGGTCGATTCTGAACCTAGCATCCCATCTCATACTCACCCTGTCTCTTATTCTGCCAATTCAAATGGCTTCAACCACTCACGCACACGGATTTCCTGATATCACTCCAGAAAAGCTCGCGATTATGAAGCTCAATTCTTTTGAACATAACAGTCCTCGCGACGCTTTTTCTGAGCCAACAACTCCCATCCTCAACCGCAAGACACTTGACTTTGGCGGTATCGATGGTATTGCCACTCATGGAGCTGCATCTCGATCGCTGGCCCGCACCAGCCGCCACATGAGTCGTTCCTCCCGACGTACAAGCTCCTTCATGACAGCACACAAGAGCAAGATGTCCAGTGAGCTTACTGCATCGGCTGAGAACAAGTTTTTCTCCTTGATCGAACTCATGGCAAACGCTTCTCGTGAGGCTTCGTCGCTCAAGGAACTCTGGGCTCGCATTGCCTCCGAACGTGAGACCTTCACCCGAGAACGTGAAGAACTGCTGGAGGAGATTAGTGAAGTCTCCCAGCAGCTCGAGCTTCGCGACAACGAGCAACACCGTCATGGTCATGAGCATGTCGAACGTAAGCGTCAAGTCGAGAAGCTCCTTCTCGAGCTCTCTGCCGCCCTGCCCACTCTACTCCGTACACCTGCACCATTTGCAGACCTGTGCCACCTGGATTCAATGGCGGCGCATTCATCGCCAAAAAGCGATTGACATTACTTCTTCGATGCCGTAACAACTTTGAACCTTCTCTGACCATGCTTGCCAGCCACACTTGTTAACTGCAAACGCTCATCTTACTGTACTGTACTGTACAGTAGCTCGTCATGTCGCACCTGCCAATCTGTGCTTAGCGCTCAGTATATTGCTCCACTTCCAGTGTCTAGAGAAAAGTTTCCAAATGCCAAGGCTCACTAAACACAACTCTAAGCCTGCAGCGAGGAAACGACGGTTTACCTACTGTACTTGTACTGTTGTGCAGGATGACTATCATTCCACATACAGTATACTGAAACCCATGGAAATTTGTATTCCCAGGTCTGTACTTCCGAGAGGCTACTCCGAACCCATTCTGATTGTACTTCACTAACTATAGAGTGAGCAAAAGGTCGTGCTTGCTGGAAAGTACTCGGTCAACCTGCTCCTGGTTGTACTTAGCTCGTGCTTTTTAGCCTAACCTCGCGTCCACTTTCTCTTGTGCGGGTGATTAATTCACAACACTGGCACTATCAAACAGTTTACCACTTTTATTTGCTTCAATATGAACCATCCAATGTGCAACAGACCAGATCTCAAGTACTTCTTGTTATCTTTCCACCTTACAGTTGACACTAATCACGAGTATTGTTATCTTGGCGTTCATTACTTTCCTTAGCCCTTCCTGCACTCGCTCCACCAATTCTGATACCATCAAATTGAATTCGATATACTGGCCTCAAACCCATCTCTGACTCCATCGCCCATGCCCTTCTTGCCAGGCGCAAAACCTATCTACCATCTCTGTCTTCTCATCCCTATGCTCTCTTACCACTTACTTTAACATCTTACCGTCTATAGCGCTATCTGGAATCGAATCACCGATAAGTGCAGTAACCTCAGCTACCCAGTCCACTAATCCAGGAGTTTTTCAACATTTGCTGAGAGCAATTGAAGACCAGGAAGGCCGTGTAAAAGATGCGGTCCAACAGTCATAACAGAGCAAGCCGACCACACCAACCAAAACCGAGGCGTTTTGGTGTGGAGACGGTGTTGTGCAGAAACCCGGACAGAGAGATGACTTTGATTGTTGAATCATCTATGCTGAAGTCATATTTCAACCAGGCGGTAAGTAACACTTGAAACCTCGCTCCTCAACAGCAAGTATTCCTCTCACAAGCTGGAACCCAGAATTGTATTCCCACTATTACTGTAGACTCGACTTTACTCACGGACTTGACTCTTTCCGATCGGGCCAACAGTGGAAGTTGCATTGTTCCCATGGCGCCTTCTTCACATCACTCCCACAATTCTGAACAGGCATACAGCACCACATATTTACCATATCCAAACGAACCTGCCATGCATCAACGACAATCAACGTGATCACCATCCTTTTACAAGCTTCCAAGAAAAGAAAAATCAAGATGCCCACCCACACCGTAATACACTCTTGCTTCTAAAGCAACATTTGGTAGGAACGAAACATGTGATTGCGACATCTTACCTGGCATCTTCGACATTACTCTATCAAATGGTAAATGAAGGTGTAGCTCAATAGGATTGCGAAACTTCTACTTACAGGTTAACTATCTAGCTAGGTACATAGGTAAGTACATGAAATACCAGTCGACGACGACGAAAACGACGATGGTGATGATAACAACGAGATCACCATCACACACATTAGCCTCAACTGATCATATATCATCCCATTCCATGCCGACCGCATCAGTACCACCCCGAACCATAAAGAACAGTCGGGATAGTCCGATCCCACCCCCTCCCACCACCATAATAGTAACCAAGCCTCGTCAGATCTCGGGCCGGGTGTAGTCAGCCACTAGACTCCGCACCATTCTGCTGTTCACCATGGCTACCACTGCCATGATGAATCGTGGTCCCAGCCCGACTAACAACCCTACTCGACATTGAGCGTGCACCACCACTACTCTTCACAGAACTGTGGTAGTGGCTCGCAGCACTCTCCTCGAAGCGCTCCAACTCCCTGCACTTCTCCTCGTATTTCCCAATGTAATCATCTCTTTCTCTGTCCGCGGTGTTGCGGGCCGTGATGGCGCGCTCTTTCTGCTCGCGGGCTTCACGCAACATGACGCGGAGCGATTCGATTTCGAACTCGAGTTCTTTGGAGTCGTCGCTGTAGGTGGTGATTGTCTCGGTGACTTCTTCGTATTCGCGGCGGGTTTTGTCGAGGTCGGCACGGAGGTGGTCGCGGGCGTCGGTGACGGTGCGGATCTCGGCTTGGAAGAGCGTGATGCGTTCTTTGAGTTCGGCGATTTCGGTGTGCAGGTGGCCGGTGTGTTTGCCTGCGTCGTCGCGCTCGCGGTCGAGGACCTTGATGCGTTCGGTGTGGGTGGTGATTTCGGAGCGAACGTCGGTGAGGAGGGATTCGGTCCTGCGGAGGCTCTCGGTGAGGTGGACTATTTGGCGGCGGAGGTCGTCGGCTCGCTTGTGGCTGTTGGTGAGTTCGTCTTTTAGCTCGTCGCGTTCGATGACGATGAGGCGGTGTTGTTCGCGGGTGCGTTCGATGGTTTCTTGGACGTCATTGCGTTCGAGCTCGACGTCGCGGAGCTTCTCTTTGATGCTGAGGAGCTCGCGCTTGATGTGCTCGTACTTGAGGCTGATGTCGGAGTGTCTCTCTTCCGCTTCATCACGGGACGTGTTGGAGTTCTTAAGCTCGCGGCGCAGGTGCTCGAGTGTGTGGACATGCTCGTCTCTTTCGGACTCGACGATGCGTACGGTTTCACGAATCTTGGTCATTTCCCGGGTGAGTCTGTCGTGCTTCTCAGTCATCTCGATCAGTTCGCGGGCTGAGTCATCGGCGCGGAGACGTGCCTTGCGGGCATCTTCTTTGAGGCGGTCGAGGTCGTGGAGGGTCTCTTCACGTTCGAGATCATAGAGCTTGAGGCGGTCGGTGATGCTGAGAACTTCCTTGCGAGAACTTTCGAACTTCGAGGTGATGTCGGTCAAACGGGTGGAAATCTCAGTACGCTCACGTGAGACCTTGTGGAGGTCGCGTTGGTAACGGTCTGCTTCTTCACGGGCCGAGTCACGGTCGCCCTCGGTGGTGGTGAAGGCGAGTTTCAAAGCCTCAAGCTCTGTACGGATCTTGTCGGAATCGGTCTGGGATCGGGTGTGAGTGTCTCGGATTGTGGTGAGTTCTTGGCGAACACGATTGAGCTCATGGTCACGCTCGGCAACTTTCTTGCGTTCGGTCGAGACATTGGCAAGGGCGGCAGAGAGCTCGAGAAGGAGCTTCTCGACTTGACGCTTACGTTCGACATGCTCATGACCATGACGGTGTTGCTCGTTGTCGCGAAGCTCGAGCTGCTGGGAGACTTCACTAATCTCCTCC
>Ga0115851_102010_pt1 | contig 10811 bp, 8 predicted proteins | sample InSIn2gowninarea_FD_83865 | JGI IMG/M metagenome (GOLD analysis project Ga0115851, IMG submission 83865)
AATACCCATGAAACCTTTAAAATGACCAAAATACTCCTACAATCTCTAAAATCACCAATTATGCTAAAAAAACCACTAAAATGACCAAAATATCTCAAAATCTCTAAAATGAGCAAAATACCCCCGAAACCTTTAAAATGACCAAAATATCCCCCAAAACTTAAAAATGACAAAAATACGTCCTAAACCTAAGAAATGACTGAAATACTCCCCAAAACCTAAAAATTACCAAAATACCCTCGAAATATGAAAATTACCAAAATACCCCCTAAACCTAAAAAATAACCGAAAATACCCTTGAAACCTTAAAAAATGACCAAAATACTTTTGAAACTCATAAAATAACCAAAATACCCCTTAAGCCTAAAAAATGACCAAAACAGCCCAAAATTATAAAAATGAGTATTTTGGTCATTTAGGGGTATTTGGTCATTTTTTGGTTTGAGGGTATTTCGATCATCTTTTAGGTTTAGGGTGTATTTGTATCATCATATAGGTTTTAGGGCCATTTTTGTCATTTTATAGGTTTCAGGGATATTTTAGTCATTTTTTTTAGGTTTTGAGGGGTATTTTGGTCATTTTTTTAGGATTAGGGGTATTTTGGTAATTTTCAAGCATCAAGGCTATTTCAGGCAGTTTTTACGTTTCGGAGGTATTTCGGTTATTTTTTAGGTTTAGGGGTTATTTTGGTAATTTTCTGTTGCGGGGGTATTTTGGCCAAATTTTAGGTTTCGGGGGTATTTTGGTCACTTTTTAGGTTTTGTGTGTACTTTGGTCATTTTTTAGGATTTGGAGGTTTCGGTCATTTATTAGGTTTAGGAGATATTTTGGTAATTTTTAGTTGTTTTTTAGCATATTTGGTGATTTCAGGGGTATTTTGGTCATTTTTTAGGTTATTTCATGGGTATTTTGCTCATTTTAGAGATTTTGAGATATTTTGGTCATTTTAGTGGTTTTTTTAGCATAATTGGTGATTTTAGAGATTGTAGGAGTATTTTGGTCATTTTAAAGGTTTCATGGGTATTTTGCTTATTTTGGAGATTTTGAGGATATATTGGTCATTTTAGTAGTTTTTGAGCATATTTGGTGATTTTATAAAAATCAGCTTTGGTAGGGTATGAATATCTATGGATAAACAGACCAGGTAACAATTGGGTATGGATACTAATTAGGTAAGGTAATCGGATATCCATGGATAAATTAATTGGGTCGGGTATATATAGGTATACCTTGCCCATGGTCATCCTTAATTATTTGTAAACAATAGGTGACGAACACTTATTTCATCACCAAAAACACCTCCTTCTTATATTGGATGATGAATTTGGAATTTCGTCATCTCCGGTTAGTCTTTGGTTAAACAATAGGTGACGAAAATTTATTTTGTCACCAAAAACACCTACATCCTAATATTGGATGATGAATTTAGAATTTCGTCACCTCTGGTAAGTCTTTGGTGACGCGAATATTTTGTCACCCTAGGTTTGCCTTTTTTTCATGACCTATAGTGACGAAATAAATATTTTGTCACCAATTTGTACATCTTTGGTGATGAAATATTGATTTTGTCACCAATTTTAAAATTTTTATAATATTTGGTGATGAATTCTTCTTTTCCTCACTAAATGTTATCATTTGGTGATGAAATTGTTTATCCTCACTACATTTTGTCACCATAGCCCACTTTTGTTGTAGTCTAAATAAAATAGTATTTGAGAATGTAAAATAGTTATTTTTTTACATCCCAATGTTAGTTGTCTAAACTCCTTATACTTACTGCATAGTCTGCTACTACTTTTTTTTTTTTTTCTTTCTACCGATTTTGTTTGTGCTTTTTGTTTTTTGTCTTTTCTTTTAAATATTTATTATTTATATATACATATTTAGTTATATCGACTTAACACTTATAATATTTTCACAATTATTTGACAATTTGCACCATTCATGGGCCTCTTTTTCTTTTTTTCCTTTTTTCACTGTATGCTGGTTTTGCTTGTTTTCTCTTTTTGTCATTTCTTTTAAATATTTATATGTGCATACACAGTTACACTGACATAACACATTCTTACAACATTTTCACAATTATTGAAGAGTCAATTTCTTAAAGGTCAAAATAAAATAATAAAATAAGAGATTGAGAATTAGTATCATCTAAAACTCAAAATACGTGAAGAAAATTTTGGGGATGTTAAAATTTAGTGAGAGTATTTTAGACATTACACAATAAATATTTTAAGAATCATAAGTTTTTATTAAGGTTTAACTGAAAGAAAAACAGTATAACATATTTGCTATTTTCCAAAATATTAAGGGAAAAATTGCTTGATTTTAAAATTTAAGGAGTAATGCTATGTCCACAACATTTTCACAATAATTTCATAACAAAATTTATGTGGCAAGGTATTTTTGATGGATAAAAAAGTGATATCTTAGTGAGTTCAGTTTAAAACTAATAACAACTTGTCATTTAGAATTTGTTCTAAAAATGTTATGAATGTAGCATTTCTCTCAAATAAAAAAAAAAAAATATATATATATATATATATATATATATATATATATATATATATATATATATAACTGAATTTATTAAACAAAGTTATAAAAACTGACTAAGCTATTTCCTTATTTTAAATCATTATTAAATAATAAATTAATATAGGAGTTAAACATATATGCATTTTAAAAAAGCATGGAGAAATTTTTTAACCTTGAACATTCACTCCAGCGTACCATAGACATGTTGAACTTGTAAATAGCTTTTGTTACAATATGCTATATGACATTTTCTTTAATTAATCAATTTGAAATAAACAGGCATAGGTCTATTTCAAATAAAGATATATCATGAGCCCATCACGATCCAATTTCTTCACCTACAATTTTTTTATGAGCAAGCAATTTTTAAATGATTTGTATAGTTATTTAATATTTTCTTAGCTTTGAGATTTTTGAAATTTTTATTTTAGCAGACATGAGCAAAATTTCACCTTTGATGAGGGTCGCCAGACTTACACATCATACTCAGGTGTAGAATGAGGCTGTGGGCTCAATTAATTAAAAGACCATAATTAACTTGGAGACAAATCCAAAATATTTATTTGTGAATACAGCTGTGAATATCATGCTATATTCCATAAAAGTTTAATATTTAGCGTTTACCTAATAGTTAATTATAATTAAATTATAACAATAGAAATTCTATCTCTAGACAAATAGTAGAAAAGTAATGTCGACTCAATTATTAGTAATAATAATAACAACATATATCCATATGTCTACTTATATCATATTTACCTGGATTCATTTAGTAAAGTATGAATCTAAGATGAAAATCTCTCTGCTTTTGACGAGGAAAGAATAAAAAGCGATTGAGAGTGAAAGAAAGAAATATACTTTATTGTTTACATCTGCATCGACGCTCCGGCGTACACATCAATACATAGCAGCGTGAACAGTGGATACCCAGTGACTTTTCACAGAACATAGAAAATGTCCACGCCCGGGAATAGGTCTCTGTCTAGGAATTCCTTCCACCGCCTGCAACACCGAGAGTTAAACGGGAAACGGCTAAAAACTTTCTGGGATTACCATTTACATGTCTTCTACATACACGAAAGGGTCACACACTTGGTTATAGCAGATGACATAATATGTCTTTTTGGCAATGGCCATCTCATTCCATTTGGACGAGAGGGGAAAGTCTTGCCTTTGAAAGACGAATATGGTAGACCCATAATACTGAATTGTCATATGGAGATTGTATCTGCCTACTACAATTCTAATAATAATTCAGTCATAATAGTTGGTTATCATCAATCTTTGCCCTACCACAAGATTTTAAGCGTGGAAATAGCATCTATAAAAGCAGGACGAAGAAACGAATACAGAGAAATTTATGCCGAAGAAGCTGTGAGAGTTGCTTACGATTTCGATATTCCAAATTGTAGAGGCGTTTTGATTTGAAAGAATACAATCAGATATCCACCATATCAGTCGAAAGAGGTATACCATTTGAAAGGGGTATAAAATGGTTTTTTCAAAGTCGTGGAAATATGTACGTAGCCATATATTTCGATCGAGGATTCCCGAGAAATACGAGCGATGTATTGTTCAAAATTTATTCGAAACGGGATGGAGAACTGTGTAAGGAAGGTATCCTCCATCTAAACCATGAAACTATGTTACAGTTCGCTACGCTCTGCGGCGATGACAGAATATGTCTGCAGCAACATGGTCGGAATATGCAAGTGATTGATATATCTGGTGAGGTCCCTCAAGTAATACCAACAAATTTAGAAGCAATGGTGGAACCTTACTATCTACCTAAATTGGACCGTTTCTTGTGCTACACCAGAAGTCGAAGCCTTCACCTGTGCGATACGCGAGGTGACATTTTGATCACATTTGAAGACCATCCGATCTGTATGCCCGTCTTTGACAAGTTTCGGAGGGGAACCTATATTTTAAAGGAGCAGGATATTATCATTTCCGTCTGTGATGGAGTGAAGCTGTTTGATTCTTGTACGATCAATATTAGCAACATTCTTACAGGAGAATGTCTCGCAAAGATTACGACTGAGGGTCGTGTTGGAAACCATAAATAATTTCAACTACCTGTCCACAATATTCAACAAGCTATTAATGCTGCATCAGGCCCTGTTCTAGAAGTCGGCGGAATTGACAACGGGGGCAGGCTTCTCCTGCAAGCCACCGACTAAACCCTGTTCCAGAAACATCTACAGCATGTATATATATCTGATCAATGAAAGCAAGTTTAGAGTGTTCTGGTGTTCAGTGTTCTTGTGTTCAGTGTGTTGTGTGTTTCGCTCTCATGGTATCAGAGCGATTGTGAAGGTCCTGAGTTCTATTTCTAAGTTGGTATCGGAGCCGAAGGTGTGAGCTCAGTCAGCTGGAAGTTGTGTTGTCATCTGTTCGAGTGTGTTTCTGTTCTGTGTTTATCACTGCTCTCTTGTGTCTGCCTTCCCTAATAGACAGCGAGGCAGAGTGAGGGGAAACTCCGATGGTTGGAATCTGAGAAGACAGCCCTTGCTCAGAGAAAGAGCGTGGCAAATCCAGAAAGGATAGCCATGAAGATGGCTGCATCTGATGAGACACTGTGAGAAGACGGCCCAGCGCAGACCGAACCAGCGGCGCCAGATGAAGGAGCGGAGTCAGCTGTTGCAGACGAAGAACTGAACAAGAGAGTGGAGGAATTTATCACTAAATTTCAACGAGAAATGCGCCTCCAAGGCCGGCGATCGCTCGTCTGTTCACAAAGTTGAGCTCAATTGAGGCATAGAGCTGAACTGTTGGAACGGGTCCCCGATATCCAAAAGCTTGTTGTTGATACTATAAAAGGAGGACTATAAACTCAGATGTTGATAGTGCCAGAAAGTGCCCAGGTTTCTCATATCTCTGTGTTATTCCGGTTTTGTATCAGTTCCTAAATCTGAAACTATTTTTATGTTCCTATTTTTGATGTGGACTACGTATTCTCTGAGCATTATATAAATGATACGTTGTTGGTCTATAGTACTTCATGAGCATATACATGATTCCATGTTTGTGCACCCACACACATTCCAGGGAAATCACCTACAGCACTTTGTATGCCAATTGTTTGATAAAATACCACAGTGAACTAAACCATATAAACTCAGGTATTTCGTGGGTTCTCCAAGATTTCCCGGGAAGGGTGTATTACATTTGATTTTAGGGATTTTGTTTAGTCAAGTTAAAAAATAAACTAAGCCTTGATTATTAAGGAGGTGGAGCTCCAAGAAGTAGGCCATAGGTGCCTTGAGTTATCACTTGCTTCTTATCTCCTACTTCAGTTATGAACTTGGTTTTTTTTAGATATGGTTGAGTGTTGGAGCTAGTTGAAGTCCCTTGTGTTGCTTTCTTAGCAATTTTCTCCTAGTATTGTGAGTGGCAGTGGTGAGGCTCATGTGAACTGAGTAGTTTGGGCCTAGGATTTGCATTGTTTGAAAGTTGTGAAGAGTTGTTGTGATGAGGCTTGGTACAAGCCCAAGCTTGAGGACGTGAAAGCTTTAAGTGTGGATTATGTTTTGAGCAATGTTGCTCTTACTGACTTGGTGAAATCTGTTGCTAACTCTGTCGTGTGAAGATTAGTGAAAGCTGCTTATGCCTGTTATGGATCACAACATCTGTAATTGTGTTAAAAGAAGAGTGTTGTGTTAAAAAAAGGAGAGCTCATTGTTGGAAAACACTAATCAAAAGAGTGGGGCAGCGAAAGTGTGGAAGGGAAATCCTGGACGAAGGATTGTATAGCCGAGCCTAGTGCACTTTGAAGTCAAAGCTGGCCAAAGTTTAAGGAAATGTCTATATTTTCAGATCTTTTTGACAAAGATCTTTTGGATGATCATTTTCTCATGAACCCATTTTCGATTAGCAGTATTTTTGAGTTCCTGGACAAACAATGTCATGTTGTTGAAGATCATGTTGAGGTCACGGCCCAAGGGGATGTTCTGAAGCATGAAGAAACCATAACTGAAGCAGTGTCTGTCTTAGCCCCTTCAACTAAGGCTCCTGCTGTTGATACTGAAACCATAAAGAAAGAAGAAACAACATCTGCCCCAGCACCAGTTGATGCTAAAGCTCCAGTTGAGGTCATTATTACTACGGTAACTGAGGAGGTTGTAATTCAACCTGTAGAAAGCGTTTTCGTATGGGGAGTTCCTCTGATTCTGTTGAAGTTTCTCCAAGCAAGAGACTTCAAGGTTTCTGAAGCCTTTACTATGCTGAAAAACACAATTCGCTGGAGGAAACGTTTTGGAGCTGACAATATTTTGGAAGAGTATGTGCCAGTACAGTATGGAGGTTTGAGCAAAGAAAATGATGCAGAATTCTCTGTAGCAGATGGGGGAGTTTCAGAGCTGTTTATCAAACCAGGGGTGAAACAAATGAACAAACATGGACCCTTTCGCAAGAAAACGAAAATGAAAGTCTAAATTTGAAATATGTAGAAATATGTTGTACATTATAGAAAATCCAAATTATGTTGTAAGCCTAGCTGAGACTTAGACCAGCAGGCATGACAATTAAGAGTATCGTGTCTTGTTTATTGTATGTAGTTGAAATTAAGGGGGAGTGTTGGAAACCATAAATAATTTCAACTACCTGTCCACAATATTCAACAAGCTATTAATGCTGCATCAGCCCCTGTTCTAGAAGTCGGCAGAATTGACAACGGGGGAAGGCTTCTCCTGCAAGCCACCATTTTCTATTGACGTTGAATCCTCACTAGTGACTCATTTGCTTGAATGTCTCCCATAGGCTCCACTAGCTACTCACCATACACACTGCAATATATATCCAACTTGCTATCAAGAACTCCTCATAACTTCTCATGCTCCTTAGAGGCATCCTCATATGAACCTATGGACACATCCAAAGAAGAATCCCTATATTAAAAGTTAGAAGGAACTTCCTCCTAATCCAACTCTCCCATCTCGTTTGAATTGCTCAATATTTAGTGGTTTAGGTCCCCAAGATTCCTTGTAAATTAAGTAAATACCCTTGCCCCTCAAGTCGTTCTTTTTCTGTTGGTGGTCACCACTAATCCCCTGTAAATCCTCTTGCGTAAATTATCGCATGAATAGACCAATGCTTTTTATTAACCAACCTTTAATCTAACTCATAAGCAACATGTGAGACCAATTTGTCTCTCCCCTAAATGGTCAACAATCTACATTTCAACTTCCTGCAAATGGAGTCATGGCCTCCCATACATGAAGACAAGAGGGATTGCATGTGTGTTATGACTACGTCATAATGATGTTTCCTAATATTGAATAAGCGTTGGAACATCTCTAGCATAAAGTCATTGCACTCACACTCAAACATGAATTCATAAGGTCTAACTAAGGTCGTGACGTCTAGAATATCTAACTTCTTCTAAAAGGCAGGGCCTTCAATGTTATCAAAATCCTAAAAGGTCTCCATTATCAATATGAAGACTCTCCTCATAATCAAGTCACTATAAGGGGGTATACATAAAGTCAACATCATGATACTACTCAGACATGAGCAAACTAGAAGTTTGACTCCTATACAAGGGTTCTTCAAATACTTGTGTTGTGCTAAGGAAATCATGACTAGTTTTAAATCCCAAATCTAACTCTTCCAATCTAATTGATCCACCTTGGAGAGGAGTGAAGAATTATTTTCTAAGTTTAAAATGGATTTTACTATAGCACCCATGTATTGAAAATTTGTTACAAGTGAAACAATTTTCGGTCCCAAATCATGCTCTTCTTATGGTTGCTCTTGTTTTAGCATAGAACGTATTCCCTTGCAAAGTGATCTGTTAATTTTTTTTTTTATTTTAGTAAGGGAGTTGATGAATGTTACATCCATGTTTTACGTCAAGTTGTCTTGACTATCACTCTCCCAACTTACAACATAACAATGCAATGATTAGGGATAATAATGAAAACTCAAGACTCTAACTCATTCAAGACTTGATAAAAAAAATATCACATAACTCTTCTTATCCATTAACCAACACTAGGATACAAGATATGGACCGTTTTACAATGAAGCAACAAGTGGACACCCCTAAAGTTGATTTGAAGGAGCAAATGTAAAGCATTCCTATGAACAGACCACTTCTAATAGTATCATATTCCTATAGGAAACATTGTATAGAAGAGAGGCTCTATACGCACTACTATAAGCAACTTTACCTGGGAAACTCTGTACAAATATCTATTTGTGCCAAACAATTCGACCACATATAGTTTATATTTTTCCCATAAATACATACTTTCTCTACGCGAATCATCATAATGATTGTAGAGGATATGTTATGGTAATAATAGGGTGTTCTTTAGATATCTTCAAAATGTTCAAAAGTGAATTAAACTATTGCATTGAGTTTCATTTCGCATAATAAGTGGGTGCACAGTCTGTTGTATGTGCATTCTTTAAAACATATGATAGCACAAAAACCAAACTTTCAACTCGTTCATGATATGATTCACAAAACAATATGATATTTAAGAAACACATAGTAGTAGTGGAAATTGGAATAGAGATGTGTGACAAATGGATTAATAAATATTCCAAGATCGACAAGCCTTTCACTTTACTACATAAACTGAAAATCTTAAGTTGACACTGATTCATTCTGTGGCAATAAAAGTCATGATCAACTAGGAATGAAGGAAAAATAAGTCAAATGTTCTGTCAAACTCTTGTTAGCATAATCCTCTCTTTTCCCTTTGGAATACATTCACATTTAGTTTGTAGATAACCTCAACACCAGATATATAATGGAATGGTTTGGCCTGCTTATTTACTATAACTTGGATATGAAAACGTTTCTTAATACCCCACTCTCCTAGTTGAGAAAATAGCAGAGAAAATGACCAACTCAAGTTGTAAGAATCAGCGAAAGTTCTAGGAAATATTTTATCTCTAGATGGTGATTGAAGTTTGACCTGATTTATTTATATTGGCTCAGGAAATAAACTGCTCTACCCACATCCACCCTGAATGACAATTTCGACTCCTTTTTGGCACATAAATTTTGACTTTTATTCCCTGTAGATCCCACATAGAATTCATCTTCCTTTAGGACAGAGATAAATTTCGACCCTCGTACACCAATGTTACTTCAATAGAATTGTAATTTTTCTTACACTTCTACAATTAAAAACCTATTGGGTTCAACCTATTATTCCTCCATATTTCTACCTCTGTCCCAACTACAACAATGCCATAATGATAAGCTTAACATAAGGTGTGGATGCACAATTAACCCAATTATTTGATTCCCATTTGGAACTCATACTTCAATTACTAGAATGGATTACATGGTAACGATAGGATGAATAGAATCAGTTTGATGCAAGTTAGCTTAGTCTCACTTCAAAGAGTACCTAACAGCACACCGTGACTTCATAAAGGAGTAATCAATCTTCCAGAGAATAATTGGATTCAATCTCTAGTTCTGAAATATAGATGGATACTCAGCCTCAATAATAGATAAGAACATGCACCCAAAAAATAAAGAGATAAGCTCAACCTGAGACTGGTTGGATCTCTTCCTCTCAGCTCGCAGTATACGATGGTCTCCACAAACCCAAAAATGGAAAATATCAATCCGGTGAAGGTTAAATTTATAACATCCAACACCCACGACCTTCACAAATAAATATTGGGTCATAATTTCTTCCTCCAAAGATTATTTTGCTCCTTTTGTTAATTATTTTCCCCCTGCCTTATAAAATAATTTGGGTCTCAAGCAATATTTACATCCTCAACAAATAATTTGGCCCCTTTTTTCAAATTGATTTCTAATTCTTCTCAGGCCTTTTAACAATAAATTATTCTCGAGCCTTTGAATGGATACAAAACATGCTAAGGAGAATGTGACATCTCTATTCATATAATAAGATAATATTTTTTTTATTTGGTTCCTATAGAATTAACATGACCTTGGCTGCCCCCCCCGCCCCCTTATAATATTCCTTTAGTTTTAGGCCCCATCTAAACAATGAATACGTGTAGGGGAATCACCCATTTAACTAGCTAAGGTTTATATGCTAGTAATTCTTGCAATGTCATAATTATTCCATCTGTTGAGTTCTGACTTAAACACACTTATTAATAGCTATATAATAACTTATGATTTTACGATGCAGTATCGTTCCAATCAATGCCTGAATTCTACGAAGGCGCAATTCTTATACCCCTTCACTAACTCATATGTTGGCTTTGCTACCCAACTAGTGCATCAGTTCTACTTTTCCAGTTTATACAATATTAATACATGTATTTTT
>Ga0115851_102011_pt1 | contig 10803 bp, 11 predicted proteins | sample InSIn2gowninarea_FD_83865 | JGI IMG/M metagenome (GOLD analysis project Ga0115851, IMG submission 83865)
TTTTGGTATAGAGGCGGAGATGATGAAAAATGGTATGAAGTACCTTGGGTACCATATCAAACCATGCAGTTACAGGATTGCCAATTGACAACGGCTCATGGACCGTTTTTTTAAAAGGATATATGGATGGGAATTTAGATGTTTGTCACTGGGAGGTAGGGTCATCCTTACCCAAATTGTTCTCGCACAACTGGGGGTATACTGGGCTCACCTTTTTCATATCCCTATCACCATTATTAACAGTCTTAATCGAATCATGGCAAATTTCAATTTGGGGGGGTGTAATGGTCAAAAGAAATTACATTTGGTTAAGATGTCCCACATTACCTTTCCAAAGGCCATGGGTGGATGGGGGGTTATGAATCTTCGACGTTTTGGATGGTCTTTACTGATCAAATCTTTATGGAGGGGTATATTTGGCCCTAGCACTTGGAGTAGGGTGATCAGACACAAATATCTAAAGGAACAAAATTTTCTGTTTTGGTACCGAAAAGGCACAATTGGTTCCTTGAATGGATCGGCAATCTGGCTTAGCTTTCATAAGGTTGCTAAAATCTTTCTACAACATCTTGCGTGGTCTATGGGATCGGGCCACGGAATCCTCATTGGCGTTGACCATTTTATGGGTGATGGTATCGAATGCAACATCTTTGTGGGGCTCTTACATTGTTTAAATGGACCTGGTATATAATTCTGGAGTCAAGTTATATCACATTGGTGGGGTCCATTAACTGTGTGGAAAAGCACTCATGAGATGGGTCTGGTGGGGCATATGGAGCTGGAATAGAACCAGATTGTCGTTGGCATGAAACATCTTCATATATGCCATGTGGGGCAACGTGACAATCTTGTATGGTCTATGAAGATGAAGACAGGAAATATCATTGTTGTTGATACTTATAATTTTCTTTCCAGTCGGGAGGCTCAGCAGGGGGAGCATCCTGTTTTATACGCCTTTTGCAGGACCAAAATTCCTATCAAAAATATCCTTTTCTCCTGGTTGGTCTATCATAACAAAAATCTCACTTGGGAGAATTTGCATAAGCGACAATGGCATGGTCCTAGCATCTGTACCATCTGTAGAATGGACGTGGAAAACAACAATCATATGTTTCTCAAGTGTCAACACACACTTCAGGTATCGAAAAAACTATCATCTCTTATCGGTTTTCCTTATATACAATATGATTGCATTGTGGACTCTATGAAGTGGTGGAGTACACAGAAGATTGCATGGAGGATCATTCCACTTTTTCTATTCTAGGCTATATGGAAATGGCGGAACAAGTGCATTTTTCAGAATTCCATTGATGACTTCTTAATGGTATATGAGCGCACTATATCAAATCTATCTATGTTCGCTTCTCTTGATACATGCACTATAAAAACTCAACACAAGTGGACCATGCCACTGCTGGAGTATCCAATGGGCTTTTTTGATGGTGTTGCACAAAGGAATACTTGTGGATGTGAATTTTGGATAGCCATATCAAATGAATTGGAATATAGGATTCACTGGAATGCGGGAAGTGGTACAAATACCAAGGCAGAAGCAATGGCCTTGTGGGGTCTTTTATGGTTCACAAATTTCTTCAATATTCATGATATACATATTTATGGGGATTCCAAGATTATCATCGATCAGGAAAATGGTTGTGCAAATATCAACAATCCACCGCTCCTTGGATGGTTAGGGAGAATTGACCTTCTACGAAATCTACAATTATGCACATAGGCAGAGAATAGAACAAAGTTGTTGATGATCTTTCAAAGAGGGGACTACAAGATAATTTTGGTAATATGCACATCGAAATAATTCTGGGTCACAATGTTCTAGATGTTGGGGAATTTCCTTTCCCTGGGTAATTTCTTCCTCCCCTCTTTTTTATGTATATTTTTGTGTGTCTTTAATTACTAAATCTGCTAGCTCCCTTGCATGGATGGATGGATGGATATGAGCAGATATTATATTACTCCATGTACTTTCTCATTGCTCGTATGTTAGTTGTTTTAATTCTGTCTCTCTTCTCCAAATTTCAGAACAGCACTGGGCCAATTAACTGTTCATATATTGTAATTTGTGTGATATGGTTTTTTCGGATTGGGATATGCGTTGTATGATGAAATTGGACATGGATGAATGATGTCTATATCCTGTATTTTGATCATATATTATAATACATTATGCTTTTTTGTACTGAAATAAATAATAAAAAATAAAAAAACACACTTCACTACAACACCTCCCAGATACTAGGTTGTAGAGCGCCTCTTGATGCAATGACAATGAATCACCCACATATATTTTATATCATGATGTTCCGTTCTAACATCTTATAGCCACTTTTCAATTCACTCTCATCATCTCATTAGCAAGTTGCTTCTAGTACTTTTGTACCTTGACAATGAGATAGTTGGCTTGTATTTTTGACAAAATGCCTCAAGTTACCCTGCATTCACAAAATGGTATTTGAACCATATGAGGAACAAACATTAACTAAATTCAAACGCAGATCAGATTACTTGTATACATTACCTTTCATTGGATAATAGAGCATATATTACCTTTCTTTATCTTACCACAAAGCAATATTTTAAAGGATGTATTATGGTGTCATTTACCTTATAATAGCTCCCAATATCTCCTTGGAGAGTTCCTCTTACACATTATACCATATGAACAATTTACCACATGCCTTATGACCTCCTTTAGCCATTATGAATCACAATACATAGACACTGGGTAAATGTACAATATAGCCAACAACAAAATGACTTACAAGTTACAAGGTAATCATCCGTGATATCACAATCGCAAACAATAAAATGATTCACAGGCACTACGTGAATCATATTACATGAACACTATATGAATACATAAACATTGTTAATATCTCATACCTCATATCATAATATCATAATATAAAGGTACCTCAAGCATTCGGGGAATGTAATGTCCTAGGGTAATTTTTGCCCTAAGGGGTTTATCTTTGACTAGGGCTTTTGATAAATTGGAAAAGACTATACATCAACAATACCATTCATTCATGTAACAGTAGGTATGCATGAATAATATAAAAAAACTTTCAACAACAATATGATTCTTCAACAAACCACAATAAATAGGGCTGACTGCCCGAGAACAATAGATCTATCCCACCAAAGTTCACTAGTATAATTCTCATTTCAATGTCAAAATTCAATAGACCAATATTCCAACACTATCCAACTCTATTACAACTCACTAATGGTGTTGCCTCCAATTGTTTGTTGTTAAGGGCTTGTGGCAACCCTGAACAATCCCACAATTACAACTGTGGTTGGAGAGACCCCTTTAGACTTCCCTATGTTGAGTTGTGATGGTCCTTGTTGTGCTTTACTGGTACAAGAGTTTGAGATTCTTCTTGTGGATAGTCACAGCCCTAAAAGGGCTTATTGCTAGGAAACAACCTTACATTAGGGTCCCCTATCTTAACCCACTTCAAGACAACATTAGAGGGGATGAAATCAACCACTGGGCAGAAAAATTGTCTTAGTCCAAGCCTTAAATTGCCTCTCAGATCCTTCACGTCACCCTGCAATTGTGGCCCTCTAACAAAATCCTTAACAGCTCGCTTTGATCAAACAAACCCTAGAAGGGGCTTGTTGCTCCAAGACTACCTCACTCAAAAATGTCCTTAATTGTTGTTGGATAGAGCTTGTTGATCAAACAAATAACCACAAACAAAATCATTTCTTTATGTGCCAAACCAAACTAGAGTTGTTCCAAGAATATTAGGTTGTGAAGGACAAAGAAAGGGGAATCTAGCTAAGGTGGGATCACCTCCATCAAAGCTAAACAAAGGAAAAGGGGTCATAAAACCTTCAAAGACTCGAGCTCAATGAAAACAGAGATAATCTAGTCCAATTCAATCATGAGAAAATGATTCCATCACTCCTTTATTTATAGATTCCTTATGGGGGTTTCTCCTCCTTAATCTAATGTGAGGGGTTACAAGTGCAACCCCGAATTTGGGATTCCTGCCTCAACTACCCCAAAATTTACCCAATGTTGCCCCAAAACATTGGATAATGAGTTTCCCTCTTTATCAATGACTATAGCCTATGGGGTTGGGATAGGCTACTTTGTCCTCCCTTGGGCAATTAATCCATAGGGGGCATTACAATCCCCCCTTCCCGACATTGCTTGTCCTCAAGCAACTGCATGTTTGGGTGTTGCATAATCATTTCTTCAATTTTCAAAAATAAAAGGCTTACTTCAATCCTTATAGCTACCATAACAACACCACCTTTTCATCTTGCAACCCAATAACCAAACGCTCTCGCTCCCAATTCGCGCTCCGAGCAGGAGCGGCTCTGGAATGCACTCCCTAAAAAAAATTGCTCCCTGCCTTTTCGGGAGCGTTTAGTCTTTTTTGCAACAACAAAAAAAATCGCAATAATATTTCAAATGCAATTTTTTTCAAAGAAACAAATAAGTTTTGAGTGGGGCAACCTAATGATCAAGCCTATGGCCCTAGTATTGATATGCGATCCATGGTAATGTTAAATTATTAAAGTAAAAGTGACATTCTCCTTAATCTTCATTTTCATCCTTTTACTTAAATTTTTAACATTAACATGAAATAACTTAAGATGTTTGAGAGTGGTTCCGACCTCATTGGATTTCATATGGAGAAAGTAGAATTTTAGATTTCATCAGCAGACTCTTCAGTTTTTCAGGATTTCAGGATTAGGGAGATTGCAATGTTTCCATTGGATTGTCATGTATTAGGGTATGGAACTCATATTTAATCAAGAGCACCAATCCCTCTATGTACCTTGATGTTAGTGACATTAGTTGTCCAACTCCTCTATCATGACCCTCCTAAAAATGTACGCATCACTCAAACCATATCTTGACTTGACATGCTATGTTTTTTCTATCCTATGTTAATTCTTAGAGGGTGATATTAATGACAAAGATCCCTATACAGATCCAGAGGTAATGACAAAGATACCTCTAGATATTAATGCTTAGAGGGTGATATTAATGACAAAGATCCTGACTTTCCAACAAGACTAAAAAATTAGACATTTCTCGTCGTGGCAAGAGGCCCAAGCATTAGCAATAGATAATATATTTACTTGTCTTTTGTAGTTTCTAGTAGTTTTTATAACTATTGACTCTTTCATATTTATTATGATATTTTTTGTAAACAATATATGACAATTTAAGTTTGAAGTTTGAAGTTGGCAATTATAACTCATTAGTAATGAATTATGAATACGACGCTTCATGGAAGTTGAAAGTTGTTTCATTTATTTCATTTTATAACATTTCATTTCATGTTAGATATTATTTGTTGTAATCATTACACTTAGCTTACAAGTACAACTTTGGTGATCAATGATGATAAATGTTATATATTGATTTTGAAAGCTTGAAACTTTAAGATTGATGAATCATGAGACTCAATATGTTGTATGTTACTATGTTACCAACTTGTGGACGTGGTTGATGAAGATTATAACTTCTAGATGATTGTTTGTTATATGCTTCAATCTATGTTTTTTATCTCTTTTATATCTAATTCATCATTCTACATGCTTTTGTTGACATATATGCATCGAAATATAAAAATATATTTATAATATAAGAAACGCTCCATGAATCGCTCCCAAACAGGAAGCTTTTGAAAATGTCGCTCCCGCTCCCACTCCCCGTTTTTGCTCCCACTCCCAAGTAACCTTGCCAATAACCATATTACTGATTGAAGATGTCATCATGCAATAGTTGTTGCTTGCACTTTCCAAGTCATAAAAAGTGCAGTTATTATCTACTACTAAAGTTATATTTCAGATTAAGTTTCTCCTCTTAGCATAATAGTAGTCTTCAATAACTTAAGCAAAAAGTTGGAAGAAGTCGATCCCTTCTTTTATGGCAATAAGCTCTCCATGGTTTCCACAGGCTATTTATGTTTTGATGTTGCCTCCACATCATTTCAAAGTGGTGTGTTTTCCCTTTTTTAAGTGTTTCTTCCTACACATGGTTGGTCATTTAATAACACTTCACCCCTGTGTAAGTGGAAGACCATTCAACCTTTGAAGGGTCAACTAAAGTCTTCGAAGCCATTGAGTCAATACATCTTCCTATTGCCTTGAGATCTTTTGACCAAGGAAAGAATGATTTGGTGGCCTGTAACACAATAATGGAATTTCCCCAACTTCAAAATAAACATGGGCTGAGAAACTCCTCCATCTTATAGACCAGATTTTCTCTTTCCATAACTTCTATCATCTCAAAGTATTTTGCAGCACAGCGGACTGTAGCAACATTGTAGGTATTAAGTGCAACAATGATTTCATAACAAAATTTCGTACATAGCTCAAAGGCATGAGGCTAGAAAATCAACAGCTTTTGCTACCAAACTCATTTATGTTACCACATATCGTTTTTCACATTCCTTAATTGTACTTCTACCAACCAATTTGTCTTGTGCTTCCTCCCTTTATAGGACAACTCGAATCTTCAAGAGAATCTACTTCTGCAATCTAATTTTCCTCATGGTCCTCATCATCACTCTCTACCTTGCTTTCACCAAAAGTTTATTTCATATTCACTGTTGTGCAACCCTTGGACTGAGGATAAGGCTCCAATGTGACTTCAGATGGTTTGTTGTGCACGCTCTTAATTAGCTTTTCACTATGTATATTCGAGGACAAAAAATATCTAACCTTCATACAAGAAAATGATCTCATCTTCTACCCTGTATCGGTTGTCATGGATGAAACCATCCATCAATTTGCAGGAAAACTTATTTTTGTGTACTCCCTTAAGAGGTGGGCTCTCCAATATCTCACAAACGTGCATATGTTAGGTCCAACATCCTTTTTGCATTCCAACTCATCAGTTGCTACTCGATGACCTAGGGTTTGCACTCATACAAGTTGCCATGCAAGTTACCTTGTCCAGCTTAGGTGATACAATTTCTTGAGCATACTGAGTTTCATTCCTAGCAAACTGTTCATTTTGTTCCTCTTTTCCAACTACGGAGAGTCGTGATACCCTTCAGTGATTTTCAAATTATTCGATTCTAGACCTTCATCATTAGCAAGTGATATGGGATTTTTTCGAACATTGTATGAAGCTAAGATATACTCTTTATTGCATTCTTCATCAACTTGAGCTTCATTGTTTGAAGTTTGTTGCACTGGGAGTTTCTCATTCATTTGGATGGTACCCTTTTTTATGAGCTCCATCTTCATTCTTGATCTCCTTATTAGCAATTTATGAATATTTACTATCAGAAGTAAGCGTTGGACAAGTCGCGTTATCAAAATCCTGCTTATCAGTCTTATGTTTGCCTTTTAGATTTTTGTTATTTTGCTTCTTGCAGGCTACAAAAGCATCATCATTACCACTGGCAGTAATTGGAATGCTGAATGGCATACTCGTTACAAACATAGAATTACTTGACACGTGGAGCCCATCATTTTCACTAACCAACTTCACAGAATTTCCACCACTTTGTACAATAGGCTGCCCAGTTTTCTTCAAAGTTGATGGTTGAAAGCTAAAAGATTTTTGATCTATAACATATTACTTCTTTGTCCTTTGACGAATCCAACTTTTCTTTGGAAACCGAGGTCGATAGTGTTGATCCCCATTTCTAGAGGAATCTTATTCTTGTGCAAGTACATCTATTAGCAAATCTTCAAATGTCTAAGTCAAAGTATTGGGTGACATTTTCATATCCTGCACTATAATCACAAGAGCTTCATTCAAAGTAGTAGTGTCGGGACTTTCTCTCTTTCACATGACCCTTTTGTTTATTCATCTTCATTTGATATTTTAGGTCATCTTTGATCATATAGTTGGTCCTTAGAAAATTTTCTCGTTTTCCTTTGTCATGTTCCACAACATTGATAGGGATATCACAAACATCATTTTTCCCAAATTTCTCTTCAAATGTAGCCAAATATGAAACTTGAACGGCACTGTTATTAAAAAGGGTGTCCCAGTCTTTGAGAAGACCACTTTGATCCTTGAGATTTGGTCAACTTCTTTCATCTTCATTGGTAATACAGTTACCCTCAGCAAAACTACCACTAGGAATATTTTCTATCTTGTCAAGAGCAATATGCAATAATTCTGAATTTTTATTTTGACTGACAATGGCATGCACTTACTGCATGGATTCAAATACCACTGGCCCACTAAATATTTTTCAACTTTAGGATTTCCCACATCCTAAGATAATGCAACCCTTTTGTTCAACTCTTTCAATTTTGCAAGAGCTTTTGCCTTTTTCTCCTTGAGATTTGGTCGACTTCTTTCATCTTCATTGGTAACACAGTTACCCTCAGCAAAACTACCACTAGGAATATTTTCCATCTTGTCATGAGCAATATGCAATAATTCCGAATTTTTATTTTGACTGACAATGACATGCCCTTGCTACATAGCTTCAAATACCACTAGCCTAAGATATGTTTCAACTTTAGGATTTCCCACCTCTTGAGATATTACAGCGCTTTTGTTCAACTCTTTCAATTTTGCAAGAGCCTTTGCCTTCTACTCTTTTCTTCTCTCCTCTTCTCTTTTTGCAGTTGCTTTGGCATTTGCACATTGCGCTGCAATTTCCTTCATCCCCATGCGTTGGGCCACATAATCATGTAAGCCATGAGATTGTTGAGTGTGAGACTCTCGTGCTGATTTATTATCCACAATCTTTGGGCCATCTGTACCACTACCTGGCATAGAAGCAACAACCTGCCTACTAGCATGAGAGTTGGTTGTAATGTTAACCTTCATTTCTTTGATTGTTGGCTATGTGGTAGGAATTTTCCTTCGCCATTCATTGTCACCTTCATGTACTTTAAACCTCGCTCTCATTCTCTAGCCTTCTCTCCCCAATGACTCTGAAGTTCCTTTGCCTCCTTGAGCACTTTGTACTTTCTCCACATCTCCTTCCGTATTCAGCACATCACATGCTAGTTGATTATTATTGTGCTTAAGTAAATGAATGTTATCCCTCACCTTAAGAGTTTCATATGGTACATTAATTAACCTTACTTGTTGATCAAGTCTTTTGGGTAATGTCATGAGCGCCTCGGCCCTTTCAACTATTCGGTGGTTCCTACCTACCATACTCCTTTATGAGGAGATGCCTCGGTGTTACCATTTGTCGTCATTCCACTAATAGGTATAGCCATTTTCTTCATATTTGTCGTTGGTTTGCATGCAGTAGATGCATGAGATTGATCAAGCTATTGAGTAAGAAGTACCCTTAGGTTCCCCTTTGGCATGACTTTGGCATTTGCCTTTGGAGTCAACAGAGATGCCCTTACTTGCACAGGTTTTTCATTAATGGACAAACTAGATATTCCAAATTGAACAAAAGAAGACTCACTCTTTGACCAATAGTCATTTGAGGCATTGTATGAACAGTGCCAAATGGCTTTGTTACATGTTGTGATGTAGTGACCACTACATTCTTGTTGAAAATAGTACCAAGGAGAGGGGTTACTAGGGTTTTAGCCTAGTAAGCACATTAATGGTTTTTGTCTTTATGACATTTATGAGTTATATTAATGTCATGGTGGGAAAAGGTACTTAGAAGTGTTGTACCATATACTTTTTCTAATATTAAAATCACTTGTACTTTATAAAGTGACTTTATGTTAAAAGTACTAAATGTATTTTTCTAATTTTAAAGTGAGGAGAAAAATCACTTTATGAGAGAAATTAAAAAAGTACACAGCTTAAGAAAAGGTACTAGGAGACTTTTAAGTGATGGGGCCAATGTATGAGGAGGGTCATTTGGGAGAAATGATCTCAACCGCACATCTTGAAATTTAAGGATGAAATCTCAGCCATTGGATCCTAAGTTGAGGGATTCACTCTAGACAAAAGAGAAAAAGGGAACATTTCACATTTGAGAGGGCATGAGGAGAAGAGAAGGGAGGAGAAAACTTCAAGGAGAGGAAGAGAAATGGCAGCTGTGAGAGAGGGGCTTGAACCCCAAGGAGGAGGACATATAGCAGCTCGAATTTCAAGGAGAGGCAACACGACTTTTGAGGAGGACAGCAGCAAATACTCAACATGGAATTTGAGACAGTTCTGGCATGAATTTTGAGGGAGGAGGCAGCGTTGTTCAGGCCTGAAATTTGAGGCATGAATTTCAGGATTCTGTCTGTCACAGGCAACACGAAAATCGAGGGGTTTTCAGTGGTTTCCAAGCACAAAATTCAACGAGGAACAGTCATCTATTGGGCACGCAATTCAAGGCATATTTTAGCACTGTTTACAAGGCAGATTCTGGGCTCAAAATTCACAGAACTGGGCAGATAATAAATACTAAATTTCTAGGCACGAACTTATGTGGAAATCTGATTTGTCAGTGGGCACAAATTTCCAAAATATGTGCATTTAATGCTACAGCAAAAGGGAGATAAGTATTGTGAATTTTATGTACTTATTTACAATTTCTCAAGTAATAAAATCCTCCTTTGAAGATTGGTTTTCCCCAAAAGGCTGTGGGGTTTTTCCAGGGTCAGTTTGAACTTTGACCAAAAATAAGCGTGTCTTGGATTAATTTTTGCATAATTATCAGCTGTGGGGAAAGAGAAAGCATTGAAGCACTCTTTATGTTTGTAATTAATGCATTCTGAAATTTATATCAGCATGTCAAAACATGTGGTAAATTGTTCATATGGTATAATGTGTAAGAGGAACTCTCCAAGGAGATATTGGGAGCTATTATAAGGTAAATGACACCATAATACATCCTTTAAAATATTGCTTTGTGGTAAGATAAA
>Ga0115851_100727_pt2 | contig 10802 bp, 13 predicted proteins | sample InSIn2gowninarea_FD_83865 | JGI IMG/M metagenome (GOLD analysis project Ga0115851, IMG submission 83865)
CGCCCGTTGACCCACCCGAGGGGGGGGGGGGGGGGGGGGGGGGCCTCCCCAAAGGTCATAGTTGCAACCCCTTGGACTCCACCTGTAGTGAATATTTTACGGGCAGTGTTGCTGCACCATTTTGAACTGGGGTCCAATGTGGAAATACCTTTGAATACAGAAGATAATCAGGCTCCACACCCAACAATCTCCCACTTGGAGACTACTTATAGCAACTCCACTATTAGTTCATTTGATGGACAATGAATCCTCTTTGGACTTGGCTATTTCTCATCTTCTTCATCATACTTGAAGACCAATTGAAACTGAGCAAATTCTCAGTTTCTCCTTAGTTACAACTTTTGTTGGCATATCTGCAGGATTCTGGCTAGTGTGTATCTTTATCAGCTTCAATTCTCCATCTTCCAACATTGATTGTATGAAATGGTACTTGAGATCTACGTGTTTAGTCCTGGAATGAAATGCTGAGTTATTTGAAAGATGAATGGCACTTTGGCTATCACTGTCTAATGTGCTCATATCATGCTCCTTATGCAATTCACCCATAAACATTTGTAACCAAATCATTTCTTTACTAGCCTTTTTAGCAGCAACATACTCTGCTTCTGTTGTTGAAAGTGCAACAACACTTTGGATTTTTGAAACCCAACTGTTAGTTGTTCCACCTATAGTAAATACATATCCTGTAGTGCTCCTTCTGTTATCTTTGTCACCTGCCATATCTGTGTCAACATATCCCTGTAGAGAAATGTTTGAACCACCAAAGCATAATGCTTGATTTGTGGTACCTTTCAAAGATCTGAGAATCCATTTCACTGCCATCCAATGTTCCTTTCCTGGATTGTTCATGTACCTGCTTACAACTCCCAATGTATGTGCAATATTAGGCCTTGTGCAGACCATTGCATACGTTAAGTTTCCGACTACTGATGCATATGGAACTGTAGAGATATAATCCATGTCTTCTTGAGTCTTTGGGAACATTTCCTTACTAAGCTTGAACTGGCTAGAAAAAGGTGTACTAACTGGTTTTTCATTGTGCATATTAATTCTTTTCACCACTAATTGTATATACTCATTCTGAGACAATGTTAATTTGTGATTTTTCCTATCTCTAGTTATTCTCATACCAAGGATTTGTTTTGTAGCTCCAAATCCTTCATTGCAAATGAATTTTCCAATTTTCTTTTGAGCACATTTATTTCCTGCATGTTAGAACCTGCAATAAGCATGTCATCTACATACAATAACAATATAATATAGCTACCATCATTTTTCCTTTTGAGATAAACACAATGGTTAGAGTGACATCTAGTATAACCTTGTTCAGACATAAACCTGTCAAATTTTAGATACCACTGCCTTAGAGTCTGTTTTAAGCCATACAAGCTCTTTTTCACCTGCACACTAGTTTCTCCTTCCCTTTTACCTCATATCCTTGTGGCTGCTGCATATATATCTCTTCCTCCAAATCCCCATGGAGAAAGGTTGTCTTTACATCTATCTATTCAAGATGCAAATCTTCAACTGCTACTAGAATTAAAATAGTTCTGATTGAAGTCATTTTAACAACAGGAGAAAATATTTCATTAAAATCAATACCTTTCTTATGTGCAAACCCCTTCACCACAAGTCTAGCTTTGTACCTTTGTTTTCCTCCATCTTCTTCCTTCAGCCTGTAAACCCATTTATTCTTCAATGTAGTTTTTCCTGCAGGCAAACTAACTAAGTCCCAAGTCTGGTTATGCATTAAGGAGTCCATCTCTTCATTCATGGCTAGCTCCCACTTCTTCTTGCTTTCAACCTGCATTGCTTCTTCATAACATTCGAGTTCACTAGAATCAGTCAATAATAAATAATATAATGAAGGAGAGTATCGTTCAGGGGGTATACTTATCTTGGTAGATCTTCTAACACCACTTTCAGGTGTTTGGGGTGCCTGTTGCTATTGTGGTGGTTGTTGATTATTATTATTATTTTCAGGCACCTTTTCATTTTCAGTCATCTCATCAAGAACTACGTATTCCTTGTTTTCTTTTTCCTGTTCCTTTTCCTCCAACTGATTGTTATACAAGACCTTTTCATTGAATATTACATCTCTGCTCCTAATGATTTTGTGATTTTCATAATCATATAAAAAATAACCAAAATTATTAACACCATATCCAATAAAGGTACATTTCTTTGACTTTGCCTCAAGCTTTGTTCTATTTTCTTTATTAATATGGACAAAGACCTCACAACCAAAAGGCTTTAAAAAGGAGCAGTTTACCTTTTTTCCTATCCATGCTTTCTCTGGAACACCACCATCCAAGGAACTTGAAGGCCCTTCGTTTATTAGATAAATAGCAGTATCTACAACATCTACCCAAAATTGTAAAGGCAATCCTGCATGCAATCTCATGCACCTTGCACGCTCCATGATTGTTCTATTCATCCTTTCTAACACACCATTTCCTTGTGGTGTTCTTGGAACTGTCTTCTCTCTATGAATTCCATGCTCTGAATAGTACCTATCAAACTCTTTGCTATAGTAGTCACCTCCATTTTCTGATCTGAGACATTTCAATTTATTTCCTATCTCAATCTCAACCAAAGCTTTCCATTCCTTGAAAGTATCAAATACATCATATTTATTCTTAATACGATAAATCCAAGTTTTTCTAGTTGCATCATCAATAAAAGTAACATAACAATGAGAGCCACCAAGAGATGATACCTGAGTAGGTCCCCATACATTGGTATGCACAAGCTCTAATTTTTCACTTTTCTTTTCTTTCCCAGCTCTGAGAAATCTAGCTCTTTTCTATTTTCCATAACTGCAATTCTCACAGAAGTCCAAATCAACATTCTTCAAACCTGGCAACAAATTCCTTGAGTGAATGATCTTCATCCCCTTCTCACTGATGTGTCCGAGCCTATGATGCCATAATGCTTCATCTGCTCCTTTGGAACTTAAAGCATTAACGGAGTTAGAAATACCATTGAGTAAATACAATGTACCAACCTTTTCGCCTTTTACTATTACCAGGGCTCCTTTGGTGACCTCCCAAGCTTTATCTGTGAAGGCTTTCACACAACCTTTACTGCCTAGCTACCCTATTGAAATCATATTTTTCCTCGGATCTGGAACATGCCTTACCTCCTTTAGTAGCCATTGGTTTCCATTCTACCGTTTTACAAGAACCTTGCCCATTCCAACATTTTTACAGGGTTTATCATCACCTAAATGGACTTGTTCAAAATCTCCTTGAACATAGTCATGAAAGTATTTCTTATCAGGTGTGGCATGGAATGAAGCCCCTAAATCTACCACCCAGGAATAGTAATATTTTTGAAAGAAAGAATCAAAGCATCTTGTAACACCTCACCTGTCACATTTGCTTCATGATTGTTTTCTTGTTGTGCATCTCCTTCTTTTCCCTTCTGATATCCATAGTCTTTCTTTAGGTGTCCTTTCTTTCTGCATTTCTAGTAGATTATCCCCGATCTGGACTTGGGTCTTCCTTCCCTTGATTTACTGCGATATCCTAAGCTCTTTCCTCTTTCCATTTTTCTTCGCCTAGACTCTGCACTTAAAGCATTACCAGATGTCTCACCATAGCTTTTCCATTGCATTTCCTCACTAAGGATAGCACCGAAAACATCATCAAACTTTAAAGTACTAGATCCAGAAATAGAGTTACTAATGGCCATTACTAAACCATTCCAACTTTTTTGCAATGAACACAAGAATAATAGAGCTCTAACTTTATCATCACAGTTAACCCCTACAGAACCTAAATAACTTGTAACAATATTAAAATCATTTAAATGGCCTACAACAGATCCGCCTTTCAACATCTTCATATTAAATAACTGTTTCATAAGAAATACCTTGTTTGAGGCTGAGGGTTTTTCATATAGTTTCACCAACGCCTTAGTCAAACCCTCTATCATTGTTTCCTTCGAAATGTTGAACGGGACCGATGCTGTGAGGCACAAACGTACTGTTCTGAGTGCCTTTCTATCGAGAAGGTTCCATTATTCATCTGTCATACCCGTCAACATCTTTGTCTTTCCGCCCAATGGTAGGTACATATCTTTCTGATATAGATAATATTCCATCTACATTTTCCATAATGAGGAGTTTTGGCTGTTAAATTTCTCGACCCTAAACTTACCATCTTCTGCCATTGCTCCCACTCGAATGAGGAACCCTTCTTTCCTGTGATTTCATCTGCCAAATAAACATTCGGCTCTGATACCAGTTGTTAGAAAATTATATATTACGGAGCAATGGAACACATAAAATATTGCAGAAATGTAAACACAGAAAATGCATAAAACAAGAGTGACACAGATATATGTGGTTCATCCATTTTGGGCTACATCCACGGAGAAACAACTAGTCCTTCCTTTTATATTATCCAGCAAACGGAATAGATAAAACCTACAACAGATCTATTGTAACACCCTCTTCACTCTCAATCTCCTCTCTCTTCTCACTCACAATACAAATCTAATAGACGCAATGCAATTCCCTCATATATAGTGAGGGGTTCCCTTCTAGGGCGAAAAACCCTAAATTAAACATAACTTCTATCATCAAATCTCTACCTAATGAACGGTCTAGATTGACTAGAAACTACTATCCTTTTACAAGGCCATTTTGCATCTATTCTTAGCTTGGGGGGCATTGCCCTTGAAACCCTCCACCAGGGGGGGGCTCCCCAAAGGTCGTAGCCGCCCCCCTAGACCCCCCTGCAGTGAATATTTTACGGGCGGTCAAATTGGGGTCCAATGTGGAAATACCTTTGAATACAGAAGATAATCAGGCTCCACACCCAATAGGCGAGCCCACATTGCAATGGTGTCCTATTCAATTGTGGATAGCGAACCAGCGTAATATCTTGCCCATTAGGAGACTGTAAGGAATCATATTAGATATAGAAGGCGCAAGCACACAAACACATTTTAAGGTAATAGAAATCATAGATGATAGTAGCCCTTACCTCATGTTGTTAGGGACAGATTTGGCCATGGATATGAATGGCGTCTTTAATTTAAAGAACCTGAAGATGATAGTTGAGAAGAAGCCTCTACATGTAATCATTCTGCTAGACCTGGCTGAAGGAGCATGCCACACTGAACCTGTACACGACAAGGAAATGGATGAGGACTTGGACCATATCTACAAGATAACTGGGGAGATTAGGATTGGGTAAATCTGATTATAGAAGGAAGGGTATTGTGGGAATGTGCAAAAGCCTGTAATTCAGACTCAGATGAAGAAGGAAAACGATGGCATAATCGATTGTATGGAGTAACAATGTTAAACTGCAACATGATGACTATGTCATTGTATTGTGTAAAAGCTCAGGATTGAGAGCTACCAATGTATGATGGGCTGATAGTGGTGGATGAATTCCTAACCCAAATTTGAAAGTGCGGTACCAAAGCACCAGTAGTTTGATGCATTCAAATGGGCATTGCACACGATGGCAATGCAGTAGTGGGGAACACATGAAGGAACCTTTGAAGACTGGCGTAGCTATAGGCAGATGATGCAGATAAGGTTTGGAAAGCCGAAACTATGAATAACTGAGAAATATGATGGATGTGATGATCCGCGCATGCACCTCACTAGATGGACCCAGGCCTATGGAGAAGAACCCCAGCCAGAGTGGGTACACTTATTTTATCATACCTTGGATGTCATCCCATGGAACTAGTATACTAAAACAGAACCCCAACATGGTACAGGTGAATGGGATATCTTGCGGGAACGGTTCTTATTAAAAAAAAAATTTGAGGACCAATGGATGGATACTGTTGATGATGCATTAAAAATTGTGAAGGCCACCATTTTCAAAGTACAATTGGAACCAAAAGAAATAGTGCAACTAGATTGGTCACGTTAGTTAAGCCAAGCCCTAGAATCTTACAATGTGAAAATAGAAGATGAGGAGGACGACCCCAGAAACGTCAATATTCTGGAAACAAAGGGAATTCGTGAGGTTCGTAGATGAGCGATCGAGGAACCCGACATCACCACACCACTGAAAATGAAACATGCGAACATTGGTATGGAGGAACAACTGAAGTATGAAATGCTTGGGGACTATTGGGATGATGCCCCAATGGAAAAGGTCATCGAGTTAATTCGAGAATATCAAGATTTATTCCAGACCAAAATCACAGAGCTAAAAGGGATCCTCAGTGACCTAGGAATGATGAAGATAACTATGAAGCCAGACACGAAGCTAGTCAAGCAGCAACCTTATTGGTTGAACACAAAACATAAAGCAAAGGTTCATGAGGAACTAGAGAAAATTCCTGTAGCAGGAATAATTGAACTATTGGAGAAATCTGACTGGGTAAGTCTTATGGTGGTATACGAGAAAAAACATAGGGGATAAATTGAAATCTGTGTGGACCTCAGGAAGCTCAATGATGCATTTGTTAACGATCCATTCCTGACGACATTTATGGAAGAAGTACTGGAAAATGTGGGGGGGAAAGAAGCCTACTCCTTCACGGACGATTTCTCGGGGTACCAATAGATCAAGATTACGCCGGAGGATCAGAGAAAAACCACTTTCACAACCAAGTGGGGCTATTTTTAGTACACGGTGATTCCCTTTGGACTGAGGAACATGCCAATGATATTCTGACACGTCGTGGTAGCTGAATTCAAGCAATTTATACATAACTTCTTATAGGTATATCTTGATGATTGGACCATCTTTAGGCTGGTCAAGAAACATATTGGAAGCCTATGGTTAATGCTGGATACTTGTTGATGGCACTAGATTACACTCAATCTAAATAAGTGTACTTTCCTTGTCCCCTTCAGGAACCTACTTGGCCATGTGGTCTGCAATCAAGGCTTGATGCTCAGACACATTGGTTACTATCATAAGTTCATAAAGAGTTGCACACAGATCATGGCACTGACGGAACAATTGTTGAAAAAGGATGCTACTTATTATTAGAATGAGGAATGTAACAAAAGTTTGGAAACTCTCAAGGAAAAGATGGCATCAGCTCCCATTTTGGTCTTTCCAAAATGGGACATTGAATTTCACGTGCATGTTGATGTGTCGTGTATCGCATTGGGCGTGGTACTCACATAGGAAGGAGTGGAAGGAATTAATCACGTGATCACATTCGCCAGTTGACAATTGTCCAAAGCTGAAGATAAGTATTCCACTACTAAGTGTGAAGGGTTGGCGATGGTATACGTGCTCCAGAAATACCGCCACTATCTACTTGGGGTACACTTTAAGATGTATACTGGTCATTCCGCCTTAAAATACTTAATGAATAAGCCAATGTTGGGGGGCGCATTTATAGATGATTGTTATTATTTCAGGAATATGATTTCGAATTCATTGTAAAGCCAAGACATCTAAACATAGGCCCAGATCACCTATCCCAAATTGAAAACGGTGAAGAGCCCACAGGCGCGGTCCAGCTTGCCAAGCTTAATAGAGAACCCTTCCCGCGCAGAGTAAATGGTAGTCGCCTGAAGCTCTGCATGAGTGGGTTGACCACCTGACTAACCGACTGATGAATAATTTGACCGCTCTAGCCAGTTGAAAGAGAGAGTGGAACAATAAAGTAGTCTGGGGGGGAGCTACGCGACAACATGGGTGCATGTAGACTTGATATGTCACAAGGGACGCAGTTGCGTAGAAGGGGCTGCGCTATTGTGTGGACAAGTAGAGAAGTGACTGTTGCTGTCACTATTTATGACAAGATGTCTAAATCACGGTGAAAAGGAGTGGGTGGTGAGCAATTAAGAGATGAGGTATGAGCCAGATCCAGAATGATCTGTCGTAGGATTAACGTTACAGTGGCAGAAAAGGAGGGAATGATAGAATGTGAATTTCAAAACACTTATAAATTAGAAGGGGGCATCCACTGAACGCTCTGTAGTTTCGAGCGAAGTAAGCTATTGTGCATTTCCACTGGGATGGACCTACCCAACATTAATGCCAAAAGAGTAAGCCCTGGGGTTGGAATGTCACTAATGGTGATGCAGGACTTTCTAGATAGTGTAGTGTCGATGGCCGCGGACTGCACATAGAGTTTAGCACCAATGGGAGGGGATGTATCAGAAATTTGTAGACATGAAGCAAAAATAGTCCAGATGCCACTGCCTACCCCATGGGCTGGTCAGTGAGCCATCAAAGATAAGGGAAAGGCTATGAATTTGAAAAAAAATGATGCAATTGTAGTTAATAGTTCTTCTCTGATGTACTCTAAAGATTTGGATTTCATGGACAACACCACCTTTCTTGCAAAAAAGAAACATAAGCTGCAGCAGATAGTGTGTATAGTAGAACAGATATTCGAAATTTACTGTTATGGAATGAGGAATTCATGTATGCACCACCCCAACTTTAGCTAAAATCATATGAGGGGGTGCTCTGTGTTAACTGAGTAGAGCAGAATGAGCATCATTGGTTGTGCAAGTTAGTAGAGGCAATGGAGCAGGAGATTGACAAAGTGTTGCAGGAGACAAAGAAGGAGCAACAAAACGTAGTGCGTCACTCATAGGGATGGTGGACCATGAAGCCTTGGCAGCACGTATCGCTGCACTGATGAGTGACTCAAGACGAGTCACAATGATTGTGTTGGGGACTTGTTGGGTAGCAGAGGCCCCACGTAACAGTTTTGGGGCATGAAGATCATAAGTTAGGGTAATGATACTATAAAAAGTTCTGTGAAGTGCACGGAGTGCGAAACGTAATAGGTCGAGTCAAAGGGTTGTCTGCCCAAAAATAATATAAAATAATAGGAAGTGAGTCAGCCTACCCATTGTCTGCGGATGATGGGAATGTATAAATAGAGCGAGGCTCTAAGGTAGAGGTAGATTTTGGGAAAGATCTAATGTTATGGGTTTATGAAGGAAGTATTCTCTCTGCATCTATAAGTTTGAGTCAAGGGTGTTGGTAGATAGATAAAGGCTCTGTAGCTGTGTGCATAGAGGCCTGGTAGAGTTCGCAGCTATGTGCATGGACCTCTGCAGCTGAGTGCACACGGTGGGAGATGGATTGTAAGGAAGTAAAGAAAATAATAAAGATAAGTTGATTCTGAAGTATCATGGATCTGGTTACCTTTTCTGTTTATGCATCTGTTATGATCTAAATGTTTATGTTCAGGATATATGCTTATGTATGATTATGTGTACTGGTTATTTCTATTAAATGTTTGCTTAAAGACCTTAAGAAGTAGATATGAACTATAATAAATACATAATAACGAGAGTGCATGGGTGCGGATCTACACGAAGGTCTGTTAGTTGTGTAGAGGAGTGTGAGGCGTAAAGAATTTCATGACCCTTCCATACCACATCTAGTCATCCCAAGGGTGTAGAAACCTAGTTCTAGTACCCTCCCCTGCTGCCTCGGGTGAGACTTCAATCTACGCTCTATGGATTGTTGCTGAAGGAGCTAGTAGTGTGGGATTTGTTTGACTAATTAGCTCCTCCAAACCTGGGTCAAGCCCTTATAAGCTAACAGATCATTAAGCCACTAGATTCTCCTCAAAACAACAAATCTCCTTTCTAATGCCTAGTTTGAGAAGCCGATGACAAGTTTTTTGTTTGAGTAATGAGGTTTATTTTATAACAATACAAATGACCTTTCATATCCCCATGATTCTTGGACTTCTAATATGACCTTTGGAGTTCCACAAAGCTTTTGGACTTTTCCTAATGACTCTTTTGTCCACAATATGACCCTTGGACTGCCAAATATTTACATTTACAATATTTTCCCAAAATACATATTCATTTCCGCATCATCATATTGTGGAGAGAACAAGACAAGCCATTGGAATTGATGATTTCAAGTCTAGTGATTTATAAAATGAATTTATTTAAGAAGTGGCAATGCTACCACTAAGTCTTCAATAATTTGTACAAATCTTGCGTTATGATTTCTTTCTACCCACCAAATGGTCGAAACAAGTTATGGAGTCTTCCTAGGTCACCTTTATCGTCACAACCCAACATTTATTTAGTTGTCACAACAATGTTCCTTTATGGATTTATCTTTAATAATGTAACCTTTAACAACTTCTCTTGGTATATCTCCTCAAACATCTTATGTTATGCTTGCTTAGAAAGCATGTAGGTAAGGATCACTCATGGAAAGAAAACATCAGTCCAGGAATCTCCTACCCTACTATGATTCATGCAATGTACCATCTATGGATCAAGAGTGTGCAAGAGAGAGGGACGGACCTACTGGCTACAAATTACACATGCAAGAGAAAGGGAGAGAAATACTTCTCATTGAGACTATGCCATGTGCAACTCTAGAAGAGGAAGAATCAGGGTGAGCACATGAGACAATTGCAAGAGAAAATGGTAAAAGATATGCTTACTAAAACTATGCCATGTTCTAAGGAGGAAGGCCATGGCTACAATGAGGGAATGCGGTATAGTTCTAAGGCACAAGGAGGGGAATCACTACCTAGTGGAAGTGTGCAATGCACAACAATGGGAAGTCATGGGAAGGGCTAGCACAGGGAGGAAGAGTAAGCAACAAGGAGAGGGGTCTTGATAACTAGAATTGTGTAGTGTAGAAGAGAGAGCGGGAAGCCTTAAGGTGTTTCAAACCACATCTCCATATAAAAATGTGAACCATAAATAGGTTCTAGAAGTGTACAATGTGCTCTTCCTAGCCTAGAGGGAAAGTTGCAAGGTTAAAAAAATTACTAAGTATGGAAGAGTGAAACATGGAAGAACATAATGAGTTAGCGGTATGATCAATATTTACACATCTAAACTCATAAAAAAAACTCAT
>Ga0115851_102013_pt1 | contig 10796 bp, 10 predicted proteins | sample InSIn2gowninarea_FD_83865 | JGI IMG/M metagenome (GOLD analysis project Ga0115851, IMG submission 83865)
ATGGTAATCTGGGTACAAAATGAGATGGAATGAGTGCACTTGGGCTTTCTACAGCGAGCATGCAATGGCCAGGTGAAAATGTGTGAATCTACCCTTTGGAAAATGGTTGAATTTGGTTGTGCGTTTTGCTGAGGAATTTCTACAACTGCTGCTGGAGGAAACTTGTGATTTGGGGCTTCAAAACTACTCCAAAAATTCTGTAGCTCAATTTGGTCCCTGGACGCACACACAGTATGGTCCTGAGAGCATCCGGGTTACCATATACGCTTGCACAAAAGCATTATGAGAGCGTCAAGGGTTTGAGGCAGATTTGGGTATGTTTGACGTCGGACACCCTCATCCAGTTCACCTGGGAGCATCCAGGTCTGTTCCGGATGAAGTCTTCCAATTCTGCAAAAAGCGTCTAGGACTACTATAGACACTCGCACAACTCCTCCCTGCATCCAGGACTCAAAGATGAGATTTCAGTATTCCGAAGATTACGCTCAGTGACAGCAATGTTCAGTAGTATCTAGCAGTTGACTACAGTTATTGACAGCACATTATAGCCATCAGGATGAGTGTGCATGCTTTTCTTCTATTGTTCCTTTATGTTCCACTGCATTGATGATGATGATGTTGTTCTTTCTATATAATTGCATACGCTGATGAATAATGGTGTAGATCTAGATAATGTAATGATGATATGGCGTGAACTTAATGTATTAATGAAGAAATGCAATTATATAAGCAAAGAACAATGTATCCCTATGAAAAATTAACACTTATTGTTGTAGCTAGTTCATGTTTTGATATTCACTTTATTTTCTCTAAGTAGAATATCATAGATTTTGGAAGAACTCAAAGACAAAAAACATTGTTGTACTGAATTTTACAATTATTAGATTTCCCTTGAAGCTGCATTTGAGATACATTCGTCTTGTCACAAGCACCCCAGTACTGTAGATTGGGGTATGTTTCAATCAGATCTTCAATAAACTCTGTGACAATGTATGGTGCCTTGCACAAACTCCAATACACTGAATTATGTTTTTATGTTGGATTTCCCTCATATTCAACACCTCTTGAGTGGCATCATGACTCCAATAAGTGACATCATACGAGCTAGATGCCATTTTGTTGTCAATTTCCCCAAGTTGCATCAAATTGGTGTGTAGATGCAAAGGTGTTCTATCAACATCAGGCTCCTCTTCTACAGTTACATCTCCCAATTTGTCCTGGAGGATTTGATCACGATCTTCACCTTCAATCATTGTTTCCCTTGCATCCACAACATGGGTGTTGGGATTTTGTTCAACAATTGTGGTAGTGAGGATGATCTTTTTGTCTTCCACTACTGCGCCTTCATCTACAAATCTGCAATTTTTTTTCCCTTTATTGTGTCTGATAATGCCCATGCTCTATCGCCTTTGTGAGGTTGCTGTTATTATCTTAAAAAATGCATGAGAATTCCATGTTCTCCCTTTCTACTGAGAGAAATAATCTTGCTGCAACATTTCCCAAATAAAACCCTTCAGGTTGGCAGGAAACCAACTCTGATACCACTGTAATATCCCCTTTTAATTATTTTATAATATTTGAGAATTTTTCTATCTCATATTTCTTCAGAAAATTTCCACAAACAATTTTGTCAAAAATTTAAATAATTTCCAATCAAAATTCAGACAACTAGTAACCACAATTTTTATTGAAAATGTCCCAACAAAAACCCAATTTTATTTTTTACTTTTTTTGGAAAAATTACAAGCAAGATTATTATTGAACTTGGTGGAAATACTAGGTTGGCTTTGTTGAAATTGTAGCTATGGTCGGTCTTCATAAAATTATTTATTTTCATTGTATTTGACAAAAATAGAATTATTATTTTTATTTATAATTTCAAGTGGCTCCACAAGTACTAGGATGGCTCTTCTAGATGATCAAGTTGACTTGCCTTGAAACTCTCTCATTCGGATCACATGATGGCTAGTTGGCTTGCCTTGAAACTCTCTCATTCAGATCACATGATGGCTAGTTGGCTTGCTTAGAAAATCACTCATTCAGATCACATGATGGTTATATAGAGAGGTTAATTCGCTCTCCTTGTGATGCAATTCGAACACACATACCTTACTCATTTGCTCTCCTATGTGAAGTGGTTTGAGATCTGTAGATCTGCTCATTACATTTTGTGAAAATTCGGACACCCCAAATCCCACTGCAGCAACTGATTAAGTTTCTTCTATTTGTTAAATAACTTGAACAAATTATTTACTGCCTCCTATGGTAAATATTGAAACTAATACACTGCAGCCTTCACAAATACAATACCGCGAAAGAAAAATAATGTTGGAATAATAGAATCACACACACATAAATAACATTGTTATTTTTAGACCAATGTCCCCGAAAAAACCCAACTTGGGAAAACTAGTACAACAGCTGAGGGTTTTAATCATTATGCAATAGTAAATATGAGTACAAATCTATGGAAGCTCAAATCTAGCTTTCCATACAGAGAAATAACAGACAGGAGATCTAGTGAGAAAAATCTCACTCCCAACAGTGATCCAACATTGTCCTTGGCTCAAGATCAGCTGCCCCCTATTGCCTCTGCTTCAACCTACACAGATCTACATCCCACAACTCGGAACATCTCTCTCGCTAATTAATCAACTGCTATCTGGAAAATCAACCCTCCTGGCCTCCGAGCTCCCACTCTGACTTTTGGCACTAAATTTCAACTTCTCCTCAGCAAAATATAGATCTCCCTCTGAAGCTCAGTGCTGCCTCTCTGTGGCACTCACTACCTCTCTGCTATGCACTCACCGGCCTGGAAAAACTTCCTTTCGGCCTTACTATCCCTGCCCCTCTCTCACTGCTTTCACTTCACTAAATCACCTCCGGCAATTCACTATTGCCACTCTGGAGTTCGATTTCCCAGCAAAATCGAATTCCTTGTCTCACCAGTGTGTTCTCCAACCCCCATTGATTTCTTCTTATAATCTCTTGTTGAGACATCAACTGCCAAGATTAAAACATAATCGATCGCTAAGATTAACTAGAAATTGATCCAAGTCTTCTTCTAGAAGATTCTCACAATGACTTAATTAATACCCTTTAATTAATCAGTTTTCCTAAGTTTAGACTTAGCTACCATTAAAAAATATTAATTATTTTAATTAATTCGTCTCAAGGTGGAATTTCCATAAATGATTTCTGGGTTTTGGAGAATACATGTATTCTAGCCTCTCCACAAAGTTTCGTGGCTAGAACACATCCAATGCTACAAAAATCAACACTCCCTCTTAGTGAGGAATGTGTTTTAGCATTGCAACCCACTGAAGAACACCCTGTCTCTGCACCACCTCCTGTTATGCTGCTAATGTCTGGTTGTTGCTGCCCACTAACTACTGCACAACTCTGATAAACGTTGCATATGTGTTGTTGTTGGCCTCGCCCTACTAAACTGCTGCCAACACTGCAACTCCCTCTCCATCTACTATTGCTGCCACTGCAACAACTACAAAGGAAAAGCATCCAAAATATTGAACCAACTGTGGTTAGTATGATGCATCTGTCACATGTGTCCTGACTGCTGCTAGACTCTGCGCTGCCACTTAAGCCTCTGCATTGTTGCTAACTCTACACTGCTGCCAACTCTGCATTGCGTTGCCCAGTATCTGACCACTACTAACTAATGCATCTGTCACTCTGGCATCTAACTGCATCGATTGCCACTAATCCATCCTGCTATTGCATGTTTTTAGGCTCCCGTAGCAAGGTATTGATTCATGAGGTGGACCTCCTCAAGAATCTTTCTCATCCTGTAGCTCTCTGGGGCTACAAAACCAAATCACCCCACCTCACTCCTGGAGGTATATCGACGATCATGGCAAACTCTTCCTCCAATCTGGAGGACAGCGTGTCAATCTCCGCGAATACAGCTTGTGATCCTGCTTCTCCTCCTTGTCCTTCTTTCTGAGAGGACATTGAGTGTTGTAGTGGCCAAGCTCACCACATCTGAAGCATTTCACCTTAGAAATGTCCTTCTTCCTCCCACACTACTCCTATTGCCCCTTTGATGGGAGGGCCACATCCTCCTCTTCCTTTACTTGCTTCGTCCCACTGTTGTTGCTACTTCTAGTGATGGTGGTCTTCACCAAATCTCGCCTCATCTCCTCCTGCTGCAAATTAGCCCACATAAGATCCTAGTGTGGCAACTTTTCTCTACCCAGAATACTCTATACGAAGACTTGCCACTCTTCGAAAACATTGTTTAGAGCAAACCTTACCAACTCAGTAGGCTGAGGCATTGACCCCACTGCAAACAGTTGATCTCGGATATCCTGAAGCCTAGTAAGGAATGGGTCTATATGCTCCCCTTTCTGCATCCTCATGCATCTCTGCTTCTCCTCAAGTTACATCTTTTGTTGCTCGAAAGATCCTCGTAGAGCATTGCAAGTGCCTCCCACATCTGTCGGGCAATATCTTTGCCAGCTATGTGAGACACCACGTGATCTTGAACTGTTAGTTTTTGGTAGCATCAGAAGTGTTGTAGCCTTGAAAATTGGTGGAGAGACTAAGGCGCATGAGTTATAAAGAACCCAGAAACCGTTTGGTGAAATTCCACCCAGATTGTATTTTATTAAAATAATTAATATTTTAATGGGGTTCCTAAGTCTAAACTTAGGAAAATTAAAATATTAATGGGTATTAATCAAAATATGGGTGAAAATGATCTAGAAGGCGGATCAAGTCATATTTTAATCTTAACCGTTGATTAGATACTTAATCTCATTCGTTGAAGACTCAACATGAAAAGTATAAAATGGAGGCTTGGGGTTGATTTGGAAACACACACACAGAGATTAAGGAAATCGATTTTCTGAGGTGAGAAGTTCTCAGGAGGAAAATCGATTGGGGAGATCTTGTTGTTGAGGGACAGAGAGAATCCGAGAGGACTTTCCAGAAAATACAGAACAAAGAGGCAGAGAGAGCTTGCAAAGAGGCAGCGCGTTAGCCAAGAGAGCTGATGCAGAAAAGTTGTTTGTCACGTAGAAGCCCGAACTGTCAGAACTGTCTGGAACTACCGGAATAGCCAAGAGAGCTGACACAAAGGCAACGCAGTAGCCGAGAGAGTTGACACAGAAAAGTTCCCTGTCAAACAGAATCTAGAACTGTCAAAACAGCCGAAACTACCAGGAACTGTCGGAACAACCAAGAGACCTGACGTAGAGGGAAGAGAAGGTGACGTAGAGCTAGCACAAAAATAGTCAGGGTTAGCCAGTCTTGTGCTGGATCAGTCGGATTTTTGTCGGGTGAAGTGAGGTAAAACTCACTCAGATTTTCCGCCATTATTTTTCTTTGTAAGGATTGCTAGATGAACATCCTAGAATTGTATTCAGATATTTCTCTTGCATAATAATAAACCCTCAAAGTTATTGCACCGGTTTTCCCGCATTGGGTTTTTCCAGGGACTATTGTGTCCAAAAATAAGTGTCCTATGTATCTTGTTCTTTGGTATGTTTTCTATTACCTGAGATCAAATATTAATTAGTGTACGCTGCAAAAGTAATTTGCTTCAATATTTAGAAGAATAACTTGATGAATGTAATTTAAAAATCAAGTAGGTGAAGTAGATTCAGATTTGTTGCAGTAGGGGTTCCTTTGAGTGTAGGAATTTTCACATGGTATCAGAGCATTGATTTTGAAACAGGAAGAGCAGATCCAGTGCTAAGCAGTGAGGCCAAAAGTTGCACTTGGCAGCAATTTGAATACCCTTGAAGGGATTGCACAATCCTCGCTGGGAAGCAGATCCGAGGAAATCCCTCTCTAAGTGAGACGACAAAGAGGCACGATTTTCAGTTTGTGAGTTTGCAGAGGAAGAGGGAGTGACGAAGAGCCTTAGCACAGTGCTTGAAGGGTGCAGTATCTGTCGAGGCAGAAATCCGTTGGAAAAGAACGAAGACACATAGAAGGGGAATTTTCTCCTTAGAGAACTTTCTGCCAGAAAGTTTGAATTTGTCACTCGCTGAGTAGCTGAGCAGTGCTAAGCAGTGACTAGAGGAGTCAGTTCGATAGTTGGGTGAGATGGCAGCACATGGGCTCAGAGATCAGGACAGGTTGGAAGGAGCTTCCAACTATGTCATATGGAAGACCAGAATCTTAGTTGTTCTGGAGGAACATGGTCTCGAGGCCTACATCAATAGTGTTGTAGTTGTTCCTGCTGACAACGATCAAAAGAAGAAGTACAAAGCCGAGCAAGGGAAGGCAAAGAGGTTCATCCTTGATGGAGTTCGAAATCAGTGGTCTCAGACTTGCAGGGCAAGGATACAACCTGAGAGATGTGGGAAGCCTTGTCTTCTTTGTATGAAGGCTCTTTCGAACAGCGAAAGATGTATTTAGAGCCGAAGTTGTAGCGAACTTTGATGTCGAAAGTAGAAGGGGTGAACCTCTATCTTCAATGTCTTCAGAACACTAGAGACCAGCTTGCTGCAATGGGGTCCACTCCTCAGCCAACCACGAGGTGAGGATAGCCTTGAATGGAGTCTCAGATGAATGGTAAGTTTTCGTCCAAAAGCATATTGGGCAGAGAAAAACTACCTTCTTGGGAGGAGATGTGGGCGGCTCTTCAACAGGAGGAGTTAAGGAGGGACCTAGTAAAGGTCAACCTCAATGGTAGCAATGGGAGTGGCACAAAGACGAAGGAGGAGGAGGAGAACGCAACTCTAGCATTGAAGGGACAGTAGAAGCCGAAGCAAAAGACAGACATTTTGAAGGTGAAATGTTTCAGTTGTGGCGAGTTGGGCCACTATGCATCCCAGTGTCCTTTGAAGAAAAAGGACAAGGATGAGAAACATGATTCTAACGCTGCTTCAACAAAGACTGATGGGGATGAGTTTGCCATGAGTGCCCACGCATCTCTAGGAGGGAGATGGGGCAATATTGAGCTGTAGTCAGGAGGACTACATGTGGGTAGGATCCTTGAGGAGTCTGCCTCTTGGATCAATTCCTTACTATGGGAGCCCAAGATTCAACAATAGCAAGATGGACTTAGTGTCAGATGATGCAATGGAGTGTTTAGAGGACAGATGCAGTAGCTGGGGACCAAAGACTGATCAGTATAGAGAAAGGTTGGCAGCAGTGCAGTTGGCATAATGCAAGAGTCAGCAGCAGCACAGAAGATTCAAAGGGTCAGAATCAGCAACAGTGATATTCCAACATTCATTGTATTATGCTGAACACAATTAAGTTTAACTAATTTTGGATGTTTTTCAGTTGCTTCTCTCAGCAACTGAGTTGCAGTATGGATGCAGTGTTAGCAGTGGCAATGCTAGCCGCATAGCAGATGCAGCGCTTGAGAGGGAGTTGTAGTACAGATGCAGTAGTGGCAGTAGCAATGTCATGGGTAGCAATACAGTTGCAGCAAGAGCACAGTGTTGGTAGTAGCAGCAATGCAGAAAAGGAGGTGATTCAGAAACAGAGCAGCATGCAGGTGGACAATGATGCTATAGCACTTTCCTTGTTAAGAGGAAGTGTTAGTTTTCGGTAGCATCGGAAGTGCTCTAGCCTTGAAAATTGGTGGAGAGGCTAAGGCACATGAGCTCTAAAGAACCCAGAAACTAGTTGGTACAATTCCACCCAGATTGTATTTTATTAAAATAATTAATATTTTTAATGGGGTTCCTAAGTCTAAACATAGGAAAATTAAAATATTAATGGGTATTAATCAAAAGATGGGTGAGAAAGATCTAGAAGGCGGATCAAGTCATGTTTTAATCTTAGTCATTGATTAGTGACTTAATCTTGGTCGTTGAAGACTCAACAGGAAAAGTATAAAAATGGAGGCTTGGGGTTTCATTTGGAAACACAGAGAGAGAGATTAAGGAAATCGATTTTCTGAGGTGAGAAGTTCTCAGGAGAAAAATCGATTGGGGAGATCTTGTAGCTTGAGGGGCAGAGAGAATCCGAGAGAAGGACTTTCCGAAAAATACAGAACAGAGAGGCGAAGAGAGCTTGCAAAGAGGCAGCGTAGTAGCCGGGAAAGGTGATGCAAAAAAGTTGTCTATAGCACAGAATCCAAAATTGTTAGAACTGTTGGAACTGTTGGAACACCCGGGAGAGCTAACGTAGAGGCAGTGCAGTAGCTGGGAGAGCTGACGCAGAAAAGATGCTTGTCATGCAGAATTCAGAACTGTCGGAATAGCCGAAACCGTTGGGAACTGCCAGAACAGCCGAGAGAGTTGATGCAGAGGATAGAGAATGGTGACACAAGGCTGACGTAGAGCCAACGCAGAAATACCCGAGGTCAGCCAGTCTTGTGCCAGATCAGCCAGAATTTTGCAGGGTGAAGTGAGGTAAAACTCACTCAGACATTCCACTAGTATTTTTCTCTGTAAAGGACTGCTAGATGAGCATCCTAGATTTGTATCAGATATTTCTCCTGTAAAATAATAAACCCTCAGAGTTGTTGCATCGTTTTTCCTGCAGTTGGTTTTTCCGGGGGCTATTGTGTCCAAAAATAAGTGTGTCTTATGTATCTTGTTCTTTGCTCTGTTTTCTGTTTCATGAGATCAAATATTAATTAGTGTAGGTTGCAGAAGTAATTTGCTTCAATATTCAGAAGAATAACTTGATGAATGTAATTTAAAAATCAATTCGGTGAAGTAGATTCAAATTTGCTGCAGTATGGGTTCCTTCGACTGTAGGAATTTTCACACGAACCCCATCAAGAATCAGCCTCTTTGCCTTCGCCATCTCCTTATTGTAGGCCTTAAGCGGATCTACATCTGTGGGTACATCTACCACACCACTATTATAAGCTTTGAGATCTTACTCATCTAGAAGACAGGAAATTCTTACCTTCCATATCACATAGTTGGAGGCTCCCTCCAATCGATCTTGATCTCTCAGCCTGGTTGATGCCATCTCAGCAAAAATGTCGAATTCCTCCTCTTCTCCTCTGCGCAGTTGTTATCTGGCTTTTTGCACTCCATGCTGGAGTTGTCAAATCTGCTCACAACTACTGCTCCTCTGCTATGAAAATTCGAACTGTTGGGCTAGAAGTACCCTGAGAAAAGAATTCCCTCAGTGTGTGCTCTTCCTTCCTCCTGATGTTATTTTGCACTAGCTAATTGTTGCAAAATAATTGCGTCCCAGTTGAAGATTTGCTCTGCATAGAAAATACTGCATCTCCCTCTGCCTCTAGTAAGCTCTTATATGGAAAATCTAATTTCTCTGTCGACTCACTTAGAGAAATAAATTTTCCTCAAAAACAAAGCCCCTTAGCCAAAGGACTGTGCTGCCTCATGAGGGTTTCAAACTGCTGCCTCTGCAGAGATTCAAAATTCCTCCTTCCTTCTTCCACTGAGCTCTCCATATTACGATATGTGCTCTGATACCATGTGAAAATTTGGAAACCCCGAATCCTAATATAACAACTGATTAAGTTTCTTCTATTTGTTAAATAACATAAACAAATTATTTACTGCATCCTACGGTAAATATCGAAACTAATACACTACAGCCTTCACAAATACAATACTGCAGAAGAAAAATAATGTTGGAAGAATAGAATCACATAAACATAAATAACACTGTTATTTTTGGACCAACATCCTCGGAAAAACCCAACTTGGGAAAGCCGGTGTAGTAGTTGAGGGCTTTATTTATTATGCAGTAGTAAATCTGAGTACAAATCTATGGAAGCTCAAATCTAGCTTTCCATACAGAGAAATAACTGACAAGAGAACTAGTGAGAAAAACCTCACTCCCATCGATGATCTGACACTGACCTTGGCTCAAGATGAATTGTCGCCTTACTACCTCTATGTCAGCCTATGCAGATTTGCGTCCCACAACTCGGACCAATGTCTCTCTCACTAACTGATCAGCTGCTATCTAGAAAATCAACCCTCCTGGCCTCGGGGCTCCCACTTCGGCTTCTGGCAGTGAATTTCAAATTCTCCTCAGCAAAATACAAATCTCCCTCTGAAGCTCAATGTTGCCTCTCTGTGGCACTCTATGTCAGCCTATGCAGATTTGTGTCCCACAACTCGGACCAATGTCTCTCTCACTAACTGATCAGCTGCTATCTAGAAAATCAACGGTTCAACCCTCCTGGCCTCGGGGCTCCCACTCCGGCTTCTAGCAGTGAATTTCAAATTCTCCTCAGCAAAATACAGATCTCCCTTTGAAGCTCAATGTTGCCTCTCTGTAGCACTCACTGCCTCTTTGTTATGCACTCACCAAACTGGAGAAACTTCCTTCTGACCTTACTATCCATGCCCCTCTCTCACTGCTTTGACTTCACTGAATCACCTCCGGTAACTAAGTGTTGCTACTATGGAGTTCGATTTCCCAGCAAAATCGAATTCCTTGTCTCACTAGTGTGTTCTCCAACCCCCATCAAATTTCTCTTATAATCTCTCATTGAGACATCAACGGCCAAGATTAAAACATAATCCATGGCTAAGATTAACTAAAAATCAATCCAAGTCTTCCTCTAGAAGATTCTCACCGTGACTTAATTAATACCCTTTAATTAATCAGTGTTTCAAAGTTTAGATTAGGTACCATTAAAAAATATTAATTGTTTTAATTAAGTCGTCTCTAGGTGGAATTTCCATAAACGATTTTTGGGTTTTGGAGAATACATGTATTCTAGCCTCTCCACAAAGTTTTGTGGCTAGAACCAATGTTGCACGAAGCGGGAGCGAAGCGGGAGCGAAGCGGGAGCGAAGCGGAAGCGTTTTTTGGAAGCGGGGACGCCGAAGCGTCATTTTCCAAAAATCTAGGAAGCGAAGCGTCCGCGG
>Ga0115851_102014_pt1 | contig 10796 bp, 12 predicted proteins | sample InSIn2gowninarea_FD_83865 | JGI IMG/M metagenome (GOLD analysis project Ga0115851, IMG submission 83865)
TATGCACATAAATAAAAGTGAAGCTGTCATCTTAAAAATTGATCTTAGAAAGGCTTATGACTGTCTTGAATGGGGTTTCATGAGGTTCCTCCTTGCTAAGATTGGTCTAAATTCCAATATGATTAGGTGGATTATGGCATGCATGGAAAATGTTAATTATGATGTCATTATAAATGGTATGCCATCCTCTTACTTCTTGGCTGCTAGAGGACTTCGACAGGGATGTTCCTTATCTCCATTATTATTCATATTGGCCATGGACGCATTAAGTCTCCAAATGAATAAGGCAGTCCTGGAAGGTTGTTGTCATCCTCTAAAAATATGCAGAGACAACTTTATATCCCACAATTTATTTGTGGATGACATCCTTATATTTGGCATGTTATGCAAACTTACTTGGACATGTCTCCATGACATATTGGTTCGGTTTCAAAAAGCTACTGGTTTGCATATTAATGAATCAAAATCATCCTTTTTTCATAATGATGCTAACATGGATCTTATTGATTTCTTATCTTCTCTATTTGGGATTGGAGCAAGATCCATCAAAGATGGGATGAAATATCTTGGGTTCCAACTTAAAGCATGCAGTTATTCTAAATCAGACTGGCTCTGGATTCTGGATAGATATTATAAGAGGATTTCAAGGTGGGAATTCAAAATTCTCACCATGGCAGGTAGAGTTGTACTTGCCCAATTGGTGTTGGTTCAATTAGCCGGATATTGGGCACATCTATTCTATATCCCAGCGAGCATCATCCATATGTTGAACAGACTTACAGCAAATTTTATCTGGGGTGGTCAATCGGAGAAAAGGAAATATCATTTAACTAAATTATCTGATATTTCTTTGCCAAAGAAGTTAGGGGGTTGAGGTATACTTGATCTGAAGACTTTTGGCAAGGCATTAAGTTGCAAGTCTCTTTGGAGGGGCGTATTTGGGGATGGGCCATGGAGCATGACTATTAAGAAAAATTATATGGCAAACAAAGACATCACTTTCTGGTTCAGAATGGGAAAGATTGGGGTCTCTTACGGATCTGCTATCTGGATGAGTTTCCAAAAGGTCGAAGCTTATTTCCGAAAAAACTTGATCTAGAATTTTCAACCTGGGAATAAGATCCTTATTGGCATTGATCCGATCATGGGAGGAGGAGATAACATTGAAATATCTAAGTCTCTGATAAACTTCTTTCATAGAAAGGGCTTCTTTACATGGAATAAACTTATTGCTACATGGTTGGGTCCTTTTCCAATTTGGAAGGATTCCACATGTCTGGGTATGTCTGAAGTACTGGCGCGACAATGGATGCAGGTCACGAGTGGTTTGAGGAACTGTGGATTCTGTCGAATCTTGGATGATGATGTCCTCGTTTGGAATGGAAAAAATGCAAAGGAGCCGATCTATGTTAAGGATACCTATACAAATCTTATCAGTATGAAATGTGATCAATCTCATCTAATTTATCCTGTTATCTTTTGGAAGTCTGGTTATCCTCAAAAAACCATCTTATTCTCATGGTTGGTATTCCATAACAAAAATTTGACATGGAATAACTTACAGAAGTGAAGTTGGTATGGTCCTGGATTTTGTTATGCATGTAAATCAGCTGATGAAAACAATTTCCACTTGTTTTTTCAATGTCGTTTATCTCAGAAACTCTGGCGTGACTTAGCTGCTCATTTTGGTTTCCCCTATATTTCACATGCCTCTATATCAGATGCTTTTCTTTGGTGGAGCCATCAAAAAGTGACATGGAGGCCTATCATTATTTTTTCCTCTGGTTTATATGGAAGTGGAGGAATCATATCATATTTCAGGAAAGAAAGGACCCCTTCATAGTAGTTTTCGATAATATTGTATCCTCCATCGACTCTATCTCGGCAAAATCTTCTCAGGGTTATAAGTCAAATCAATCAGATTTTCCAACAAATCACTTGTTATTTCCAAGAGTGTTTTTTGACGGAGCTTCTCAAAATGATATTTTTGGATGCAGCGTTCATATCATCATGGAAAATAATTTGCAATATCAAATATATTGGAACGACGGAATGGACTCCAATATAAAAGCAGAGGCTATGGCTCTAGCTAGTCTACTTTCCATGTGTCATTTTCTAAATATCCAATCTCTTCAAATTTATGGCGACTCCAAAGTCATTATTGAGCATGTCACTGAGAAGAACCATATTAAAAATCAGTGTCTTGACGGTTGGATGAACAGAATCATGACTTTGTGGAGGGGAATGGAGGGCTACTCTATCTGTCATATCTACAGATCACAGAATGTCCAGGCCGATATTTTGTCCAAGAAGGGTCTACTTTCTCATCCAGGCATCTGGAATATGGAGGTAATTTTGGAAGCAGAAAGTTTTCACATTCAGGAATTCTATCTCCCTGGTTCTTAGCTTATTTCCACATAGGAACCCAGGTATGTTTTTCTTGTTTCTATAATTTTGTTTATATATATATATAGATATATATATATATATATAGATCTGCTTTGTTTAGTCCTACAGATGGATAAATCGATCTTATGTTTATCTGCAATTTTGATAATGTGGTACTATCTCATCTATCATCCATATGTCGTTGATGTGTTTTCATGCTATGTACAATTCTGTTGTTATACCTACCTATTTGACACATTGGGATCATTTTGGATGAGACCTTTCTGGTGTCTATTCACAGAATGGTCGCGGCCATTTCTTAGATATAATATAATATTTTGACAGTTATATATCTTATATAATACTATCATGCTTTTTTTTTTTCTCTAGAAAACAAATTTTAAAAAATATAAAAATTAAGCTACACGACTCGAGCATGCTTCACATAATCAAAGCCCATCTTAATGGAGCCTACTTTACCCGCCCAGTCATGTTAACCAAGATTAGCATATCGTAACATTAAAAACCTTGGTCAGTCATGTTGCCAGGACCAATACTAAGCAGTCCAAGCCTCCGGCGCCAGCTGGTGGCACAAAAATAAATATAGAGGACCCCAAACATAAACACACGCACATGCATATGCGAACATAAATAAATACGTCATATTTGCACGATGCAAATTCCATTACACTCACTGTTTGACGTGAGTAAAAAAATTAGAGAGAAAAAGGTCTAATTTACACTTTGTCATAATTTTTGAATAATTAGTACGCTATATGAGGGGTTTATTTTATTTTTTTGTTTAAATATTGTTTCATCAAGAGGCGGGCAAACTAGAATACAAATTATAATGTATTGTCTTATCCGATTATTTGGTTAGAAGCTTGTGAGATAGCTAAAGAAGTAAAGATAGCTTGTGAGATACAAAAATTGATCAAATTCATTTAACAAATTGCAGAAACCAAATAACCCTTATTTACTTTTTTCTTTTGGCAACAAACACCATCCTCTCCACCTTTCCCTCCTTTAAATTACAAAAGTTATTTTTAGAAGGGATGATTGAATGTTAATGCCTTATGTTGTGCTATATTTATGATGATGATTAGTGTTTCAAAGGGCATAAAAGCAAATAACATAAATCACTTTAAATTTAAGGTATCTCAAATAAAGACCACTCGTAAAGACATTATAATTGAAAACACTTTTAAAGTGAATTTTAGAGACACAACCTTTTCTACTGAAAAAGGTAAGTAATTCATATTTATGATATGATATGATGAAATAATTAATAATAAAAGTAAATTTGTAAGGTTTTCAACTACATTTAAGTGATACCACTCACACAAATCTTAAAATTTACCATTTCAGAGAAAAAAAAAATAAAAAAAAAAATAAGCAAAATTAAACTAGAAAAATATATAAAAATTGATCAAGTTCATTTAACAAATTGCAAGATTAAACTAGAAATATATATAAAAATTGATCAAATTTATTTAACAAATTACATTAATTTCAAGCATATCAAATATACATACATAACTTAACCATAACATACAACTAAGCACAGTTAATCACAAGAAATCAAAATCATATTAAATCAACATAATAAAGATTAACAAGTTCTCAAGTACTTATCTGTAAATGTTGCCAACTAGCTATAGACCTCTCTAGTTCCTCCTAGCCATAGACGACACAATTCATAGTCTGTTAATCGTGGGTCACCCCCAAGTTGGAGCTCCAACTCCACAAGCAACGGAAACCAATAATATCAACATATCCATGGCCAAGGTACCAACCCAATAGTCACGGTTCCATCCACTGCACTCTACTTCCCCAAAATGGTGACCAAGTGGCACGCCCTTTTGAGGGCCCTACAAATCCTACTACGTGTTCACCTTTCAACGTGCCTTATGGCTTGCTACGAACTTCTCAGCATACGGCTTCTAAGAGCTTGTGTTGCTTCCGAGGCTTCCAAGCCATAACTAACTAGATCCCCGATCAATTCCGGGAACCCCCTATGCTTTGTTTCCCTGAGCCTACACCCAAGTGGCACACCCTTCTCAGGGCCCTATCAATCCCTCTATGGTGGCCACTTTCCACATCGCCTTATGTCTAGCCAGGAACTTATCAACACTAGGCTCACTAATCGATTCTAAAACCCAAGTGCAAGGTTCATAGACTGGTTAGCATAACCATGAGTTGTTGGATAATCCACCTACCTCCATAACTAGGTAGCCAACTAGCCCTTTTTATAAATATATTTCTCCTTTATTTAATATTATAATATTAATCTTTCATCAAGATGCCTTTTTCCAGTCATGGAGTCATCGGTCCCCCGTACTCTTTTGTCTAGGTCCACCTACAACTATTATGTGTTTATTAATATTCATAAATTAAACATATTTACAACAACAAGATTTGTAACCTCATAGCATAAAAAGCACATACATGTAGGCACATCGGCCCCATCCCGCAGATCTCCCACTGAATAGGGTCTACCACAGGCCCGAGCGAAACCGCTCAGCAACAAAGGTGTCCCCTTGAAGCCAAAACAGCTCTGATACCAAATTTAGGTTTTAACCCCGTACAAAAATTACTGCATACGAATTTTAAGAACATAAAATAAACAATGCGAGAGCATAACACATAAAACACATATACACTGATATTTTCCCTTCGATCCCAAAACTGGGACTACTAGCTTGATTTTTCATTATGTTCCTTTCAATGTTACAATACATATTTATACATGTCGAAGCATCCAATACCATGGACCGAAAACCATGTGCAAAAACCACATACAAAACCATAGGTAGGTCTGCCCAACCTAATATAAGGTCCAAAAAAAATTTCCCTCGGGTGCTGCCCCGGACCCTGTAGAGGGGGGCTACCCGCCCCCCTCAAACCCCCTATGACCCCCCCACTGCGCAATCGGCGCAACGAAGGGGGGGCTCCGCCTCCCCTCTAACCCCCCAGTTAATTAGGGCATCTAGTCAAGGAAAGAATATAACACAACCCAACATTCTCCCACTTGTTGTTTTCCTTCCACAGGAGAGCTTAGTCATTTATCTAGCCCTGCAACACCCATTATTTCTCTACACCAAGAGAACTTCTCAGAGCTCACAGATTTCGTCAATGCATCTGCGGTATTCTTCAAAGTGTCCACCTTTACCAACAACACCCTTTTGTCTTCTATCATATCCCTCACAAAGTGATACTGAACATCAATGTGCTTTGTCTTTGAATGATAAGCAGGGTTATTTGCCAAGAAAAATGTACTTTGGCTGTCACAGTCTATCATTATAGCTCCCTGCACTAACCCCATACTTGAACACAATATCTACAACCAAACTACTTCCTTGCTTGCATGAGTGGCTACCATGTATTCTACCTCTGTAGTTGATAGTGCCACTACATATTGTTTCTTACTCATCCAATTGACTGCACCTCCAAATAGGTTAAACACATACCCACTTGTAGATCTTCTCTAATCCAAATCTCCAGCCCAGTCTGCATCAACAAAGCCACAAATATCCAAAACTATGTCCAATCCTCGTCTTCCTTGGTAGCACAAACCATAATCACTAGTGCCACGCAAATACATGAAAACTCGCTTTACTGTTGTCCAATGCTCCTTCCCTGGTTTTGACATAAACCTGCTCAATACTCCCACTGCATGTTCAATGTTTGGACTAGTACATACCATTGCATACATCAGGCTACCGACTACACTTGCATATGGAACACGGGACATGTCCTCTTCCTCTTCTTGTGCCTTGGGACACTGTTCAGCAAATAACTTTACACCTATAGGAATAGGAACCTTCACTGGTTTACTATCATGCATATTAAACCTCTGCAGTATTGTCTCTACATACTTCCTCTGGTTGAACCAGAGCTTCCTCTTTGCCCGATCTCTTTTAATTTCCATGCCCAAAAGATAGTTTGCAGCACCAAGATCTTTCATGTCGAATTTGGAGGACAATTGGGTCTTCAAATCCCAGATAATTTCTTTGTCATTTCGAACCAACAACATATCATCCACATACAAGACCAGATAAATAACATTGTCACCAATTAATTTAAAATACACACAGTGATCTACTTTGCTTCTGGTGAAGCCAAGTCCCCATATAAATGTATCAAATTTCTGATACTACATCCTTAGTGACTGTTTTAGCCCATACATAGACTTCTTTAACTTGCATACCAATTCTTTCTTACCCTTCACCGCAAAGCCTTCAGGTTACTTCATGTAGATCTCCTCTTCCATATCCCTGTGAATAAATGTTGTCTTCACATCCATCTGTTCTACCTCAAAATCAAAAGCAACAGTAATAGATAAAAATAATCTAATAGAAGCTACCTTGGCAACGGGAAAAAAAATATCATCAAAATCAATTCCTAACACTTGGGAATAACCTTTTACTACCAACTGAGCTTTGTATTTCTCCACCTTTCCTTCTACATTTGTCTCCTTATTGAACACCCATTTGTTGCCAATGGGTTTCCTTCCATACGTCAACTCCACCAAATCCCAAGCCTCATTTTTGTGCAAAGATTCCATTTCATCAACTATGGCCTCTTTCCAAAGTTTTCCATCCTATAAATCTACTGCTTCCTTCACAGTTCTTGGATCATCATCAGTAATAGATAAAGAAAAATTTGAACAAAAAGCAGATGGACTATACCTTTCCGGCTGCCTTCTTTCTCGAACTAGTCTTCTCTGGAGTTTGTGGCTCTTCATCTTCTGATTCCTCTTCTGCTGCAAAGTTTGATTCTTCCTCCTTAAGTTCAAACTCTATCTTCTCAGGTTCCTTTGGCTGGAATTTATGTTTAACAACATCTTTCACCTCTTTGAACATCACATCTCAGTTGTACACAACCTTCCTTGTTACTAGGTTCCAAAGCTTATAACCCTTTAAACCATCCTTATACCCAATAAAGATGCACTTTTCATATTTACTATCCAACTTTGTTCTTTTCTCCTTTGGAACATGTACATATGCATCACATCCAAATACCCTCAGATGTGAAAGAGAGGGTTTCTTACCAGTCCATACCTCTTGTGGAGTCTTATCCTCCAACGCTGATGAAGGTTATCTGTTGACCAGGTAACATGTTGTCTCTACCGCCTCTACCTAGAATTCTTATCCTATCCCGGCACCATTGAGCATGCCTCTTTCCCTTTCCATCAATGTCTTGTTCATTCTTTCTGCAACTCCATTTTTATCAGGTGTGAATGGAGTAGTATTTTGTCGTGTTGTACCACACTTCTTACAGAATTCTTCAAATTCCTGCTGCAAAACTCTCCACCATTATCTGTCCTCATCACCTTTATCTTCTTCTCTGTCTGGTTTTCCACCAGAGCCTTAAATTCTTTAAACCTATCAAAGGCTTCAAATTTCTTCTTGAGGAAATATATCCATGTATTCCTTGAGAAGTCATCTATAAATGATACATAGTACATAGACTTACCAAGTGATGGAACCTTCACAGGTCCAAACACATCACTATGCAAAAGCTCTAATATATGTTTCGCCCTCTTACCACCAGAGATGAAATTCACCCAATTCTGCTTCCCATATACACAATTTTCATAGAAATCAAAATCCAGAGAGCTATTAGTCATACCTTCTACCTTACCTTCACCATGAAGTATTTGAAGGCCCTTCTCTCCAATGTGTCCAAGCCTTTGATTCCATAGCATGGTCTTTTCTCCAAAGACCACTATATTTTCTGCTCCACTTTCAGGAACCACAGAACTATTGCACCCATCAATAACAGTGCTACCTTGCAGCTTATACAAAGTTCCAATCCAAACTCCCCGCATCAATACTAGTGCTTCCCAAACCATCTTGTAGGTATCTTTCTCGAACATGTTTTTTACACTTGCATCATCTAGCTTGCTTACAGAAATCATATTTCTGGCCAATGTAGGAATATGCAGAACACCGGAAGTGTTATAACCCTTCCACCTTGCAACTTCAACTTTAATTTTCCGCGACCAATGATTCTAGCCTTCCTATCATCCCATAAGAAGACATCACCACCATTATATTTTTCATACTTGCAGAACCAATCTCTATGGGGAGTGAAGTGAAAGGATGCACCCAAGTCAATCAACCATGCCTCATGATCTACATGTGTACTTGAAGAAGCCAAGTACACATCCCCACCTTCATCTGCAGTGGTTTTCGCCTTTGCAAAAGGATCATCAATAGATCCCTTTCCTTTGTCAGGAGCTTTAGATTTAGAGTACCTTTTGTAGTGCCCTTCCTTTCCGCATTTCTAGCACACCACCTTTACAGGTTTTCCTAGAGATTTAGATTTGCCTCTAGATTTAGATCTCCCACTCAATGACTTATTTTTGTTTCTATTATGGAACCGTCTTCGTACAGACAAGGCATCACCATTCTGCCTCTCCATATTTTTCCGTCTCATCTCCTCTGTCAGCAAGGATGAGACTATTTCATCAAACTGCAAGGCAATTGCATTGCTATCTATTGCAATAACCAGACTATTCCACGAATCTGGTAGAGGACACAACAAACTGATGCACTTATCTTCATCTGAAATTTTAATATCAACAGATAATAACTGACTTACCACAGTATTAAATGCATTCAAATGCTCTGTCACTGAGTCTCCATATTTCATCCTCAGGTTATACAGCTTTTTCTATAGGAACGGTTTATTCACCAGAGACTTGGATTGGTACAAAGTCCTTAACTTGTCCCACAACGCCTTCATCATAGCTTCCCCTGATGCATTCAGCAATACTGAATTTGAGACACACAATCGTATTGTTCTCTTTGCCTTCCGATCCAACTTCTTCCATTCTTCATTAGACATTCTCGTTGGTTTAGTACCTGGATCTACCATGATCCATTGATCTTTCTCCACCAACGAATCCCCCATCTTCAGTTTCCACAGCTCAAAACTCTGACCATTCAATTACCCATATATTTTCATCTTTAAACCTACCTATAAGTGTTGAGAATAACCCTTAGTCCTTTCTAGTAGAAGTCTTGGTCATATGATTCTTGATAGATAATAAGAGATTCCAAAATACTTTGATGCCTTTCTTGAGATGCCTTGCCAGCAAAGAGAATTGCTTCAATGAATTCTTCAAAGATTAGTGATCTTCATCAAGCCCTTTGTCAACCTTAGCTCTAATACCATGTTGAGAAATTGATAGGGCTATACTTAGGACGATTTCTCTTTTACTAGATAATTGGTTGTGATGTAATTTTACCTTTTTCTTGATTATTAGCTTCTAAACTTATTATTATGTTGTTCTTATCATCAAACAACTACCAAAAATGTGAAGATCAATAGTACACAAGAACACATAATATAGGTTGCAAGCTAGGGCAAAAACCTCTCCTTTTGAGAGGAAAACCCACAAATCCCTTCTCTTCTTATAGATTCTTCAAATGATGAATTCCAATATCTTTAAATCAATACTAATACCCTTCCAAGACCAAGCCAAACCTTTTTTATGATGTGCTTCTTTTATCCAATTCAAACCAAGACAAAACTCTTCCAGTTGCACAATTTCGACCCCAAGCTACAGAATTTAGGCCTCCACTACAGGTCTGAAATTTTTGGCCCTTGCAATAGTTATTGCTTCCACACATGTGAGGTAAATTAGGGCTTCCAAGGCTTCCTTACTTCTTCGATTGGGTTGCTTCTCCTTCTAGGGCTATTAGGTGGCTTAAAAGTCCTTTCTTTGACCTTCTTTCTGTAACAACTTCAACCTTGTAGCTACAAAACCATAGCCTTATCTTTGCACGTGAGAGAGAGAGAGACAAATAACCCGAAACTTTCATCCTTCATCCTTCTATCCTTCTTCACTTTCCTTTTTTCTGCCTTTTATTCTCTTATATGATGAGAAGTGATTGAGTATCCATATGAGGTCGAGTTATCTCCTATAGGTAGGCTTCAAAGGAGGATAACATGCCTTAATGAGGCCAAATACTTAGCTGCCAGGCTATATTGGTCTTGGAGGGGTATTTTGACACTTTAGACACAAAAATAATTCATTTGACATGTTCCAAGATGCCCAATTGGGTCTTCTTCATATGACAACAACTCTATTGACTTCTTGGCTCTATGAAACACCCTAGAAGCACTCAATGGGCGCTTCACCTATAAATAAAATGACCTTGAGCATGAAAACCATGCTTCAAAAAATAATAATAACAATTTTTCTTTCTTTATACAATATATAAGAATCAATAATACGTTTCATATTTTTGAAGACTGAACCTAGTTAGATATGTCAACACTCCCATTTAACTAGGGAGGTATTCATAATGGTACATGGACATTCTCATAGTCAAGAGATTTCATAAGAAGAGTCAGATTAGTAGGTCATCTTATAAGTTATTATTTCAGCTTGT
>Ga0115851_102015_pt1 | contig 10790 bp, 3 predicted proteins | sample InSIn2gowninarea_FD_83865 | JGI IMG/M metagenome (GOLD analysis project Ga0115851, IMG submission 83865)
TAAATAAATTTTTTTTTTTTTTTGTTTTTTTTTTTTTTTTTTTTTTTTTTTTCTTGAATTTGTAAATTGAAAAGAAAATGACTAAGGCAGGGATACTGTAGCTGAGGGCTGCAGTATCTCAACCTCCCTTTGTTGACATATTGTCTGGAGAAAATCTTGCTTGCTGATGGGCTTGGTGTATAATTTCAGGCGGTGACCATTGACAGTAAAGGAATGACCTTCTCCATCAATAGTTGTGAGCTTGATTGAACCATTGTCGTAAGCCTGAACAATTTGGTATGGGCCCATCCAATGGGTGGTAAGCTTGGCTTTGTGATCTCTAAACTTAGAGTCAAACAGCAAAGCCCAGTCACCTTCCTTAAACTGCTTGTTCTTGATATTTGAATCGTGCCACTGCTTCCTCTGTTTTTGCATGAGGATTGTGGTTTCCTCTGCTTGCTGCCTCATTTCATCCAGCTGATTCAACTGCTGGATTCTTTCTTGCTGTGCTTGGTCCAAGTCAATTTGCAAATCAGCAGCCAATTTAAAAGTATGTATTTGGAATTCGATAGGAAGCAGTACCTCTTTGCCGTACACCAACTGGTATGGTGTAAATCCCGTGGTATCTTTCCATGTAATCCTGTAAGCCCAGAGTGCATCTTTCAACTTCTCTTCCCAGTTCTTCCGGTTCATTGCCATAGTTTTAGTAATGATGCCTTCCAAAGTTTTGTTTGTGGATTCCACCTGCCCATTGGCCTGTGGATGGTAAGGGGTACTTTTCCTATGCTTGATTTGGTATTTGTCTGTGATGTCCTTCACTAGCTTTGAGGTGAATTGAGTACCTTGATCAGTGACAATTTCCCTTGTTACTCCATGCCTCACAAAAATCTCTTCAAAAAGGAAATTTACTACTATGTGTTCGGTGGCTCTAACCAGTGCTTTTGCTTTAGCCCACTTTGTGACATAATCAATACATACTAAGATGTACTTCTTACCGTTAGAGGTCGGGTTGATGGGTCCTATGAAGTCTAGAGCCCATTTTTCAAATGGCTCTAGGTGAACTTGGGGCTGGAGGGGCATCTCATCGGTAGCTATTGGCCTGCCCATTCTTTGGCAGCTGTCACAACTCTTTACATACTTTTTGGCATCCTTGAAAATGGATGGCCAGTAGTATCCAAGAGTAAGAACTTTGAACGCTGTCCGCTTAGCTGCAAAATGCCCACCACATGGTTCATCATGGCAATATTTTAAAATATCAATTACCTCATCATTTCTTACACATCTTCTAATGATCATGTCATAACCAGTGTAAAATAAATCGCCATTAAGCCATGAATATCTAGCACTTTGTTTGACTAGTCTCTTCCTTTCCTTTGCAATAAAGTGTGGAGGTGTCCTTCCTGTAGACAAATAATTGGCCAAATCAGCATACCAAGGAGTTACTATGGAAATTGCAAATAAGTTTTCATCTGGAAAAGAATCTTCAACTAGAACAACCTCACCTGGATTTTGCAGTCTAGAGAGAAAATCTGCCACCTGGTTCTCTTTGCCTGGTCTATCTAACACTGTGATGTTAAATTCCTGTAACAATAGTAACCATCTGGTAACTCTGCCACTAGTTATTGGTTTATTCATTAAATGTCTAATGGCCGAATGATCAGTATGTACAAAGACCTCATAACCAGTTATGTAATGTCGGAATTTATTCACAGCATAAATGATGGCAAGTGTTTCCTTTTCTGTAACTGTGTAGTTTAACTCTGCAGGTGTTAGATTTTTGCTAATGAAATAAATGGCATAAGTACAAGAGTCCTCTTTTTGGCCTAAGGATGCACCCACTGCAGTGTCAGATGCATCCGTGAAGATATGAAATGGTAGGCTCCAATTAGGCCCTCTCAAGACTGGTCCGGTTGATAATTTCTTTTTGAGTTGTTCGAATGCTTGTTGGCAGTTCTCATTCCAGTTGAAAAGTACATCTTTAGTTAGAAGTTTAAACAAAGGTAAAGCTATCTTACTAAAATGTTCAATGAATCTTCTGTAGTAGCTTGCATACCCAAGGAAACTTCTTACCTCTATTTGATTCTGTGGAATTGGCAAATCAGCAATGATCTGGATCTTTGCTGGGTCAACCTTGATGCCTTGAAAAGAAATATAGTGGCCTAACACTATCCCTTCGTTTAACATCATAAATAACTTTTCATTGCTGAGGGACAAGTTAGCTTCAATACATCTTTTCAAAACTCTCTCAAGGTTATCTAATGCATGTTCAAATGAATTGCCATATACTGAAAAATCATCCATGTAAACTTCAACACAATCATGAATTAAATCAGCGAAAATAGCTAGCACAGCTCTCTGAAATGTAGCTGGAGCGTTGAAAATTCCAAATGGAAAAACATTGTAAGCATAAGTGCCCCAAGGACAGGTGAATGTGGTTTTGTCCTGGTCTTCTGTGGCGATCCTGATCTGGTTGTAGCCACTGAAACCATCAAGAAAAGAAAATGATGATTTGCCAGCTAGGGTGTCTAACACTTGGTCAATAAATAGTAGTGGGAAGTAATCTTTGAGCGTTGCTTTGTTCAACTGTCTGTAATCAACACAAATGCGCCACTTACCATTTTTCTTGGGCACTATAACCAATGGGGATACCCACTGACTGTCAGAAATAGGATATATAAAATTAACTCTCAAAATTTTTTGCAATTCTTCTCTGACAATGTCTTGGAGCATGGGGTTCATTCTTCTCTGTGGTTGCCTCACTGGTTTAATGGTGCTATCTGTATAGATGTGGTGAGTGCATGTGTCGGGGTGAATCCCATGCATATCGGTGTAGTCCCAAGCAAAGGCTTTTTGGTATTTTCTCAAGAGTCTAATCAATTTCTCTTGTTGAGATGAGTCTAGGTGATTGCCAATGTTCAAAGTTTTCCCTGGACTAATCTCTATGATCTGACTCTGTGTGTTGGTGATGGATTGAACTGGAAAAATGTCGTGAAAGGTGGTTTGCAAAGATTGGATGGTGCATGTTCCCTGAAAGTTTTGGGCCAGAAGTACATCTGCAGCATGATATTGTTCACTTCTCAAATTTTCAGACATATCAGGTTGAGAAAGGAATAATTCTACCAAATCATTATTGTCTTGTTCTTGGAAATCATAGATTTGGTCTATGCTAAAAACAGATTGTACTTCTTCTTTATCATTAAATTTATCATCAAGCCATAAATTGTGTGTTACTGCTGGTGATTGTGCCGATGGATAAAGAGTGAGTTGTTTTCTTTCGGTCCCTCTTGAAATGATCATGTTGCTCGACCGACATCCTATAAATGCATCAGCAGTCGCTAACCATGGTCTACCAAGGATGATAGGGTGACCTCCTAGATTGGATTTGGGTTGAAGAACTAAGAAATCCACTGGGTACTCCCAAGAGTCCAGTGAGACAACTACGTCTTCCAAAATCCCTTCAGGAATCACTTTGGACCTATCAGCTAGTTCTAGAATAATCGTTGTATGTTGCAAATTTATAAGCTGGAGTGTTCTCATGGTTTCTAGATTCATGACATTTATTGCGGCCCCAAGGTCTATCAAAGTGTTTGGAATTTGTATGTTGTTAATGATGGTGGTCACTTTGGGAATGCCAGGATCAACATACTTCTCCATGGAGATGGTATTGGTCATAAGGCCTGCTAAATTTCCTAAAACATGAATGGTCTGAGGATCAATCCTTTTCCTAGCAGGCTTCTTGAGACACATGTCTTTGATGGCTTTGGTATAGATAGGAATGTCCTTTATAGCTTGTAGCAGTGGGATTTTTATGTAGACATTTTTAAGTTCATCCAAGACATCAAATTGTGGTGGACGCAGTGGTGGTTTTACTTGGACCAATCGGTCTGGAAAAGGTGGATGCAGTGATTGCATCTGTTTATCTTTGGTATCACTGCTTGGTTTTGTTTTATTTGTCATTTCATTGTCTTTTTCTGAGTTTTCTTCTTGCTGATCTAAATTGGAGAATCCTTTTGGAGCACCCTACCAGACCTCAGATTAATGTTTTGCAAAGGCAATGTGGAGTATGAAGTTCCCTCCTCTACATTATAGGCTGGCCTCTCTGCTCTATTATTCAGATTTGGGATAGTTTGAGCAGGTATTTGAGTGTGTCTGGGAGGTTGTAGGTTAGTTGGAAATTGCAGTTGTGGTGCATTTATTGGTGGAGGAGCAGGCAGTGCTTGTTGAGAAGGTTGGGGCTGATAAACAACTTGCTGAGGGTGCTGCTGATATGTTTGAGAATGTGATGGATATGGCTGTTGGTACTGTTGATATGGCTGTGAGTAAGGTGGGTATGATTGAGGATATGGATGATAGGATTGGGAATACTGTTGAGATGATCTCCATTGATTTTGTGGTTGGTTTTGATGCTGCCATGGCATGGGTACATTCCATGAGTTTTGTGCATACATCTGATCATTCATAGGAAATTACAGATTTTGATTAGGAAACATACCTTGGGGTGCTTTCCTTGGCTGCCATGGTCGCTTTGCGCCCATGTAATACACGTTTTCCATCTCTGTACTGTTGGAAATAATACTGAGAGGGGGGGTGAATCAGTATTATCATATTAATAAAACTTTTTCATTTCCATAATCAGATTCATATATGCTACTTCCACAACTTCTTATGATTAAGTTAATCGATCTTCAATGAGTGCATTAGAACATTATCAACCATATTATCAGTTAACAGATGCAGTAACATAAAGTAGATCATCACACATAAGGCACACACATGAACACAATGATGTAAGGTGGAAACCCAATGCGGGAGAAAAACCACCTGCTGCAAGTCATCTCAATCTTCTTCTTAATAAGAAAATTCTTTTACAATATTTGTACTGGTGCAGCCTTATACCAGTACGGGAGCTACAACCCCCTTTGCTCTTGTACTAGCCGATCCATTTACTAGTACGCAGGCTACTACCTGCTACAATGATCCAAAGATTTCCTTTAGCTCTTGTACTAGCTTAGATACTAGTACGTAGGTGCCGGCCTACAATCTTCTCTCCTTCAAGTACCACGTTTCATCAATTTTCATACTGGATACACTGAAGCACAACCCATAAACTGAAAGGCCACATTTCATCCAATTTTCATACTGGACCCAACAACAACATTGAAGCTCAAACAACCTTCTGAAACACCCAATCAACTGAAGTAACTAGATCAACAATAATAGGACCAAACCCAGAACACAACTATGATAAACAAAGATTTTAAGAGAAGGAAGCACCCTGCTCAACTGCTAGCCTAAGTCCGGACTCACCCTGCTCAACTGCTAGCCTGAGTCCCGGACTCACCCTGCTCAACTGTTGGCCTGAGTCCCTGGACGCATCCTGCTCAACTGCTGGCCTGCGTCCCGGACGCACTCTGCTCAACTGCTAGCTTGAGTCCGTCGCACTGAGTCTACTGAACTGCCTGCGTCCCGGCGCACCTGAACCCTTCTGCGCCTGCGTCCGGCGCACCTGAAACTGTTCGCTCCTGCGTCCCGGACGCACCTGAACCCTTACTGCACCTGCGTCCCTCCGGGCATAGATGATTTCAAGACTTCAGAAGTAACCCAGACAATCAGATCCACAGATCTGAACATGCGCTGAAGAGATCTCGGTCCATCAGTAGATTCGCCTTATTTTAGATCTAGACCAGATCTAGCCCTCATAAGATATTCAACCCAAGACTTACACAAACCAAATGATCTCCTTTGCTTTATATAGGCAATATCCTCCTCAAATCAAGGAACAATACCACGAGCCGACACCATAGAAACACAAAACCGTCGGCTAGATACCACACAAGAAACCCCCACGTGCTTTTCTCTGCCTTGAAATGTGTGTACTGGGTGGACACACCCCCTGAACGGCTGGCCTGCGTCTTTGGACGCGGGTTATGCATGGTATACCTGCGGGGACGCACTTTCTGAACTCGTTTCCTGCGTCCTTCTTAATTTTCAACAAACTGAGAGCCTGATCATCAACTTCTGCTGCTGACTTTGAAGAATAATGAACTACCACCTGAATGGGTTGCCATCAAGGACAATACTTTAGTCATAATGCCAACAATCTCCCCCTTTGGACTTGATGGCAAAGCTTACTAAGAACTTGCCATTTGATTCCTATGAGCTGTCCTGCATCTATGTATTATGTTACATCTGATATCTCTTCTGAATGTATATAAGTGAGATGGTCTTCTATGAGGGGGGTTGCCATCAAGTACAACACATGCATCATAATGCCAACATGTACTGGCTGCCATATTACAGTTCTGCAAAATTTTAACTTTAGGACAGTTAAACATATCATGATGCTCAGTACAGAAAGCACAAACTTGGATATTTTCTAAAGGGCAGTCTTTTAATGCATGTTTCTTGTGGCATTTGGGGCAGAAAATAGCCATGATATTATCTTCTTCTTCCTGTTTCTTTTTGGCTTTTAAGGTATCAATTTGGTTCCCTAGAGTGCTCAACAAATCTGTTTTAAACTCTTCTAAAAGATTACCAATTTCAGCCCGGGTGACACTTGCAGAGGCAGTTTTTGTGACCCTTGATGACAAGGTTCTCTTTCCCATTTTAGCTTTACTCCTTGAATATTTTTCACACAGTTCAGCTATTTCTTCAAAGGGTAAGGCAGAAATGTCACCTTTGCCCATTAAGTTGAGATCATCCATGTATTCTTCCCGGATACCTTTCAAGAATATTGTGTGGACTAGATCAGGAGGCATTGTTCGGTGTTTAGATTTCTGCAAGTTGTAGACAAACCGTTCTAAATATTCTTCTAAGGTTTCATCCTCCTGCTGACTCATTCTAAAGATATCATCTTTAGAGTCTTTGGATCTGCAATAAGGCTGATATTTCCTTAGAAATATCCTCCTCATGCCATCCCAATCAACTATGGCATGCTCACCTAGCCCCATAAACCATTTTAAGGCTGATGCCTTTAATGTGGCTGGGAACAATCTAAGTCTATGAGCATCATCTGTATAGCCATAAGTTGGACATACAATGTCAAACTCGAACAAGAACGAGTCTGGATCCTCTGAAGCCATACCATAGAAATTGGGTAGCACGGATGGGGGTATATTTTTCATTTTGATCTCCTCATCCTCCTGTGGTTCTTGTATAGGGAATTTAAAAGTTGTCTCCTCCTCCTCTTGGTGGGGTACTGATCCAGATCCTTCCTCGGCCATTCTAATTGGAAAAAGGAGAAAAGAAGATTGTTCGGTAACTGTACTACTTTTTCCTTGTGTGGAAGATCTAGGAAAGGGCTTCTGCTGTGATTTATGTGCAAATAGAGTTTCCCTTTCAGCAAGAGTAAGTTGCTGTCCTGAATAAAATCTTTCTTTCAATGTTTGGATATCCTCCTCAGCTGGTGTTGTATTCCCTAGAGAGTCTGCTCCTGATGATGATGGGTTAGTTTTTAGATGGTGGGGGGTTTTTACAAATCTCCCTTGATTGTCTCTAAGTCTAGGCATAACATGATTTCTAACTATGTTTTTGTTTATTTTTGTGTATTGAAATTGTTTTTTCTTTTTGTTTGAATCCTTTAAGTACGCCTCCCCGGAAACGGCGCCAAAACGTAGTGTTCTAGCTAGGGTACTAGGCTAGACTATATTTAATATCGACCAGGGTGCGTAAGCTTAGAGGCATGCGTCTAAAGTATATAGACATAAAGGATTGTTGGCTAAGTGATTATGATGTAGGTCACAAGGCTTCTTTACGGAAGGCTGGGATATGTCACCTATCATTCAAACACTCAGATTATCCTACTAATATACCTGATTACAATGCTTGTCATTAGATGTATTTACCAAATTAAACACTGAACCTAAGCACTGTGTATGACTGTAACAACGATCTTAATCTCCTTACAAAGATATTACCCAGAAAACCCTTGTTCAGTAAACACACAACATTCAATGATATTTACACTATATCAAACTATATAGAGATCATAAATGAATTGTGAAACAAAAACAGAGTTTATGATGGTGATTTTAAAAGACACATAGGGATCGAATCCCTTACAGGACGCACTTCCAGATCTCAGTGATGACTGTTCAGCATAACCATAAACGCAAACCAACCATAAGCGCAAACCATATACATTCAATGGAAATCAAAAGCTATGGAAATCGAAACCCAAGTAATTGTAACTGTTATGAAAACCATACAAAACCTATTGAAATCGAAATTGAATCAATACCACTGTGCAACCATACGATAACCGAAATGCAAATGAAATAAATGGACAGTACACTGATTGAACGCAGGGCCCGTCTGCGTTCCAGGGGTACACTGGCTTATAATCGACCGGCTACCAAATCAATGCACGAGACACACAAGTCGTAACTGTGAATAGGTCTTAGTATTAAACTTAAAAACTCTATTCTGGAACGATTCAACGATTAAACATTAACCATTAACCAGACTGTATTTACATATGTATATCCACAGCCATGTCATTTCGACAATGAATGTACATTCGGCTGTTGCCGCTTTCATTACATCAAGCTTTTTCAAAATGTTTCTATCCTAAGTGTTTTCAAAAAGAACAAAAACTAAATAAAAATAGAACGATCTGCTATTGCTGCTTTTGTCTGCCAGTGTGCCATGCTTTGACCTGAGTTGACCGCGCATATAGGAGGATCGATTCGGCTGGGAGATAGGTGTTTGTCCATGCTTGGACATTCTGCTTTTCATCCATGCCTTTTGTTCTAGCCCAACTGTTGCGCCACATGTCAAACGATAAGCATATTACAGGATGTTGGAACTTCCTATAACCATTTCATCAAAAACTTCTAATTCTTCAACATAAAATCCCTAAATCAATTTCTATGCAATTTAATAACTATAAGACTATTAATAATCAATTTTCAAGGATTCTAAGGGATATATGATGAAAAGGAATGGACAAATGATATGTTTTTGAGGAGGAAAAAGGGGTCTTGGGATGATACCAACACTTCCCATGATACATTCAACAATACTAAATCTAAGATACACAAATGTATTGTGCTCTTTGCCTTCTGATCCAACTTCACCTAGTCTTCAGCTGACATTGTCATTGGTTTAGTACTCAGATCTACCATGATCCATTGATATTTGTCCACCAACAGATCCTCCATCTTGATTTTCCACAACTCAAAGCTCTGGCCATTAAATTTCTAGATCTCTATCTTTCCACTGCTCGCCATCTTCTTTCACCACAAGAATTGATCCTGCAGATCTCCCACTAAACAAGGTCTACCACAAGACTAAGTAAAGCCCCTCAGCGGCAAAGTCATCCCCTTGAATCCAAAAAATCTCTGATACGAAATGTAGGTTTTAACCCCGTATAGAAATTACTTGCATAGAATTCTAAAAAACAGAAAATAAACTAGCGAGAGCATACAACATAAAATAGATATACACATATATTTTTCCCTGGATCCTAAAATGGAGACTACTAGATTTATTTTTCATTATATTCCTTTCAATGTTACAATACATATATATGCATGCCGAAGCATCCTTAGAACCCAATCCATTAACCCTATATTAGAAGATAACCGTAGTTCCCTTGACCAGATCTACAAAATACCATGGGCTGAAAACCATCATGCCCAAAACCATGTGTGAAAACCATGCAAAAAACCATAGGTAGGTCCACCCACCTAATATAGGGTCCAAAAAAAAATCTACCCCCCCCCCTCAAACCCCCCTGCTACGCCTGACACAACAAATAGGGGGGATTAGTACAATTCTAGCCTTCCTGTCATCCCCTAAGAAGACATCACCACCATCATATTTATCATACTCACATAGCCACTCCCTGTGGGGAGTGAAGTGACAGGATTCCCTTGAGTCAATCAACCATGCCTCATGATCTACATGTATACTTGAAGAAGAAGCCAAGTACACATCCCCACCTTTTCATTTCCATCGCCTTTACAGGTTTTCCTGGAGATTTAGATCTTCCTTTAGATTTAGATCTCACACTCGAGGATTTATTTTTGTTTCTATTCTATGACCGTCCTTGTACAGATAAGGCATCACCATTCTAGCCCTACATATTTTTTCATCTCATCTCCTTTGACAACAAGGATGAGACTATTTCATCAAACTGCAAGGCAGTTGCATTGCTATCTATTGCAAAAACCAGACTATCCCACGAATTTGGTAGAGAACACAACAAATTGATGCACTTATCTTCATATGAAATTTTTATATCAACAGATAACAATTGGCTTACAATAGTATTGAAGGCATTCAGATATTCTGTCACCGAGTCTCCATCCTTCATCCTCAGGTTATACATCTTTTTCCGTAGGAATAGTTTATTCACTGGAAACTTAAATTAGTACAAAGTACCTAACTTGTCCCATAAATCCTTCACTGAAGCTTCCCATGATACATTCAACAATACTAAATCTAAGATACACAAATGTATTGTGCTCTTTGCCTTCTGATCCAACTTCGCCTAGTATTCAGCTGACATTGTCATTGGTTTAGCACCCAAATCTACCATGATACATTGATATTTATCCACCAACAGATCCTCCATATTGATTTTCCATAACTCAAAGCTCTAGCCATTAAATTTCTTGATCTTTATCTTTCCACTGCTCGCCATCTTCTTTCACCACAAGAATTGATTCTACAGATCTCCCACTAAACAAGGTCTACCACAGGACCGAGTAAAACCCCTCAGCAGTAAAGGCGTCCCCTTGAATCCAAAAAATCTTCAATATGAAATGTAGGTTTTAACCCTGTACAGAAATTACTTGCATACGAAT
>Ga0115851_102016_pt1 | contig 10789 bp, 4 predicted proteins | sample InSIn2gowninarea_FD_83865 | JGI IMG/M metagenome (GOLD analysis project Ga0115851, IMG submission 83865)
GGTGATATTGTGTTGAAGGTATGAAGTTGTTTTGGTAAGGTTAGGATTATGGGAGTGGAGGTTTTTTTTTTTTTTTTTGGTTTACTGTTTTTGTTGATGTGAAATTCGTGTGAGAATGTTTGTTAAATGGGGAATGATGTTTGGTTGGTTAGAAAATTGGACAAAGGAGAGGAAAAGGAAGGAAATTTGGGGTTTTGAGTCGATGGGAAGGGGAAGTAGTTGTTTTTAGGGTTGGATTTTCATTGAGTTTGGTTGCTGAGAGAGTTGTAGAAAAGAAAATAGCGGAAATTGAGTTGAAGCTTTGAAGTTGTTTTGGTGAGCTTAGGGTTAGTGGAGTGGAAGTTCTTTCCATTATTATTGATGATTGAAAGAGAGTTTTTTAATTTTTTTTTTTTGGTTTACTGTTTTGGTTGGTGTGAAAAGTGAAATTCGTGTGAGAATGTTTGTTGAATGGGAAATCGTGTTTGGTTGGTTAGAAAATTGCGTTGAAAGAGAGGAAAAGGAAGGAAATTTGGGGTTTTGAGCTGACAGGAAGAAAAAGTAGTTGTCTTTAGGGTTGGCTTTTCTTCGTGCTTGGTTGCCGAGAAAGTTGTAGAAAGGAAAATAAGGGAATATGAGTTGAAGCGTTATTTTCTCGTTGTTTTAGTGAGTTGGGGTTAGTTGAATGTGAAGTTCTTTCTATTACTGTAGATAATTGAAAGTTAGATTTTTTTTGTTTACTGTTTTTGTTAATGTGAAATGAATACCTGATGAGCTAAATTCGTGTGGGAAGGTTTATTGAATGGAGGATTATGTTTGGCTGGTTAGAAAATTGGGGTGAAAGAGAGGAAAAGGAAGGAAGTTTTGGGGTTTTGAGTTGACAGGAAGGGAAAGTAGATGTTTTTAGGGCTGGGTTGAGAGTGTGGTTTTTGTTTTAGTTTCTGTTTGGTTGTTGAGAAAGTGAGGAATAGAAAGGAGTAGAATGTTTGGATAATTGAGGTCCCTCATGTACAAAGGATGTGTATACAAAGTACTTCTTAAAGAGAGTCTATAAAGTCTACAATTGAATAAATATTACTTGTCCCTGAGGATGAGAGACCATTCAGACAAGTTCAAGTGGGATCCCTACACCATTAAATGTATGATTTGTTCCTCCACCATATTTTCCACTTTGGTGTAATTGGAGAGATGATGAGCCAACCTGTATTAAAGCCAAATAGTTGTACTAGGTTAGGCAGAGCAGAGCGGAGGTAGTGAGGTTTATTCAATCCTTGTTTGGTTTCTTAGAAAACTGAGGTACATAGAAGAAAAGTGTTTCTATCGTATGTTGGTTTATGGAAAATACTGAATTAAGGCTACCTGTTCTATTGGAGATAGATGGGTGAAGGCTTTTGCTTAATCTTGGCATGGTTGCTGACAGAGGCTGGGAAAAAAAGATTTTTTTTTTTGAATATTGTGTTTTATTACTCTCTGAAACTTGGTAGTTGTGGCTATCCTCTTGGATTTCTGTCCACCACCTAACACTTCCTTTTAGAAGCTGTTCTACTTAGAACCATATTCACTCGTGATTGCTCATGTACATTTGTGTTGTCTTTGGAGCATTGTCATTACATGATATGTTTTGTGTTGGCTCTGTCTCTGCATGTAAGGAGTGTTAATATGTTCTTGACTTGAGGCAGTTTTGTAACTCTTTTTTTTTTATCCTATGTGATCCAGATAATTCCTACCCAAATGAAACGCATGCCTGAAGATGGATCAATGGATGATAGTTCATTGTCTGAGGAAATTATTATTGATCCAGTTGTTCGAGGTTACATTAGAGACTGGGATGCCATGGAAGATCTGTTGCACCATGTTCTATATTCTGGTCTTGGATGGGAGATGGGCAATGAAGGACAAATATTATTTACAGATCCCCTTTCTACCCCCAAGGTGAGGAATTTTTTTTACTTGTTTCTTGTCAAACTCTTTGTTGTTTTCTTATTATTATTTTTATAATTCATATTATCAACTCCAATATTATTATCATTTTAGTTAATGAGATTATTGAATAAGAAATGTCATTCTTGCTGCACATTCTATATGGATGACTATGAGAGTTGATATCACCATCACTCACACGCCATCATGTGCACTTGACCACAACACCTCCAAACAAACAATATTGGCAGTGCATAGGGGTGGGAATTGTCTTTTAGGAATCTCTACCTTGTATATCAGCTCTTGCGAATCATTAATGGTTGATTGTTGGCCATTTCAGTGTGCATGTGCACATGCTTAATATGGATTGTCTTTCTGTGATGGAGGGGGGTTTTTTGGTTGGGTTGGAGAGGGTTTATGTGGTGCTATGACACTGTTAAGTGGTTTTCAATCATTAAAACCCACTTCTCAATATGTTTCCTTTTCTTCTCTCTACAATGAAATTCGCCAACATCAAATATTCCAAATTTCTGTTTTTATTTATTTATTTTATTATTTTTAATATATATATAATAATAATAAGATTAGCCTTTTGAAATTGAAAAAGTACATAATTGTTTTTGCAGGCTGTCAGAGAACAGTTGGTGCAGCTGATGTTTGAAACGTTCAACATCTCAGGCTTTTATGCATCAGAGCAAGCAGTGTTATCACTATATGCTGTTGGACGTATCTCAGGATGCACTGTCGATATTGGTCATGGAAAGATAGGTATATGTAACTTAAAGAATGAAACTTCTTAGTGTTCTATAGGAATGCTTGGCATGCCTGTTGAATCAGTAGTGAGAGGATTGGAGACTCTTTGGTCCACTGGCTAAGAAAACCACAATTGAACATTTGAACTGACTGAATTTTTTTTCCCTCTTCTTTTGGCTTTAACCAGATATTGCTCCAGTAATTGAAGGTGCCGTTCAGCATATTGCCTCTAGAAGATTTGAAATTGGAGGTATTGATTTGACAAAGTTACTTGCTCAAGAGCTTCACAAATCCAATCCACTAGTTAATATCAGCATGTCTGATGTTGAGAAAATAAAAGAGCAGTATTCATGTTGTGCGGATGATGAACTTGCTTATGACAAGACCAAAAATTCATGCCAGATAGAGAAGCATACCCTTCCTGATGGACAGGTTTGTGTTCAAGGTTTTCTATCTTATGATGTAATGCATCTGATTTATAATTAATTCATTCGGGGTAGCCTTGTGTTTTTCTGAGCCTTATGGAACCAAATTTATATAATTCCAGAACAGTGTCTTGATTAACTTACTATGCAAAATGGACTCTCTCTCTCTTTGTGTGTGTGTGTGTGTGCGCGCGCATGCTTGGTACTTTTATTTTTATTTTTATTTAGTTTGGAACTTTTTGATTAATGAAAGATAGTAAAATGAAGTGTTAGTAAGTGCACTAAATGCTGTGAAAGGAACGGATTATAAAAATAGGAAATGGCTTTAGTTTAATGAAAAATAGAGCCTTAGTAAAATGAATTATAAAAACAGGAAATAGCCAACTTTGAATGGTTGAGATGAGGATATGTTGAAGTGAGTACATGATATTCTCTCTTTTTCTTGCATCTTTGAAACTTACACTCCTTAACTTTATTCTAACTTAATTCTCTTAATTGATTTATTTTCATTGAGAATCATTATCTTTTATAAATTCAAATTTAATCACAAAATTCGCAAGATAGGTAGGTCAAATACGTTATTTATATATCAAATGTAACCTACCCATTGGCTGTAAATGCTTCCCAAGTTCTTCAATGAACTGTATGCTTTATGACAGGTATATTTAGTTTAAGTTTGTCAGCACGTTATACATCTAAACATAACACTTGGTTATTATTCAGGTGATAACGATTGGAAGAGAGAAATATACTGTTGGCGAGGCTTTATTTCAACCATCTTTATTGGGTTTAGAGGCACATGGAATTGTTGAGCAGCTAGTTCGGAGTATATCAACAGTGTCATCTGATAACCACCGGCAGCTGCTAGAAAACACTGTACTCTGTGGTGGCACTGCTTCGATGCCTGGTGCGTTTTATTTTCATTGATTCTGTTGAACTTTAGTTGCAGTAGATATGATATGGCCTCTCTCTTTCTGTCTGTCTCTCTTGGGTGCTTCTCGTTAGAAACCTCTTTTAAAATTCATTGTTTATGAAATCCTAGGAGTTTCAAATGGATCTTTACTTATTGTTAGGTATCCCTATGTGTAGGGCTCTTCTGATTTTCCTTTGAAATCTTTTCTTGATTTGGGCATATCATGCTATTTAGACTTAGATGAGAAGCAACAAGAGAGAGTACATCTATAATAACTCAGGTTACAACTTACCATATTCAACAAACAAATGTACTCTCTTTCCTCAAATTCTGTCTTCCTCTTCCAATTTACCTTGCCTTGAGATGGAGAGGGAGCTCTGGAGTTATTAGACAAAATGAAATATTTATAAAGCATTTAAATTTTTTGGGCCTGGAGAAATTGACAAGTGCTAGCCTAAACTTCACAAGTGACTTTGAAAAGGTTGAAGTTCCTAGTTGCAAGCCTTTTTACTGTGTGTGTTTGAATTTGCCAAGGATTGCAGCTACTTGAATAGTACATAGATCTCTGTGGTCTTTATGTATGCTTTCTGTAAGAAATGTTTGCATGTGTGATAATGTTAAGGGACATGTGCTGCTTGTAGTGCCATCTTTTTGGTTCCATTTGTCTTGATAAATCCTTGCACCGTTGCAGAACTTATGGTAAGGAATGTTTGTTATGGAATTGTTTTGCTTGGGGGTGGCTGAATGACCTATCTCAGTATGACTAATATGTTTTTCTGCAGTATTGATATGCTTATCAAAATAGTCTATTAATTGCCTAAAATTGATTGATATGTGAGAATTTCCCCCTACTATCCCAACCCAAGCTGGAGATAAGACCAGGTCAGATTCTAACCAGCCTGATCTGGCTCACTAAACCTATTAACCCAACACCCAACTAAAATCCAGCAAGCCCATTTTAAATGGTTAAGTCCAAACTCAATAATCCTTTTAGCTTAAACCTAATCTATAAACCAGTAAGCCCACACTATTGGTATGATCCATAAAATGTTCTGAATTTTAGGTTATTATTTTAGGTTTTATGATGGAGATCAAACATACATTGTAAGATAGAATATAGGAATTTATGAGCTTGGATAGTGAACTGTATTTGTGATGCAAGTCCCACCTAACATCATGTTGCCATGTGCCTTGTCAGTGACCTAGTTTATGGGGAAATTGTTGCTTGATAGTTGCTGACTAGTGGTTAAATTACTTTTGGCTGCAGGTTTTGAAGACAGGTTTCAGAAAGAAGCTAGCCTGTGCTCATCGGCTGTTCGTCCTGCTCTGGTCAAGGTAACCTTTTTCATCACAAAAGGGATTTATTAGATATTTCAACTCTTATTGTTCGTTCTTTCCTAAAAATCAAAAACTAATGTTTACAACTTCGTGCCTATCTTGTTAACGTGTTCTTGCTCAAATGGCACTTCCTTTTTCCATAGTAGTGGGATGGAGGGTGAGGTTGTAGGTTCAAGGCCAACTAGGTGCATGTGTAACTTACCAATTAAAAAAAAAATCACAGCCCATCTTATCTATAATTGTTTGCTACCCTGTCTGTTGAATTATACTTTTTTAACTCTATTCTACTGCTTGTGATAGTTGATTTGGACTTGAAATATAATGTAAGCATGATTTGCCTTGATTACTTATCAAAAAAAAAGAAAAAAAGAGAGCACGATTTGCCTCGATTGCCATTGAGGTCATCTGTGATTCTCAAACCTGAATTGATGGCTATTTTTTGAGCAAAAGTTTTGGTTCACTTTTTGTTATATTTCTTGCCCTTTGCTTCTAGTGCATAAATAATCATTAAATCAGTATTTCTGGAATTTTCTGTAATTTCTCATGTATAATCTGAAGTTTGGTTTCTCATATCTTTCTATTATTTACAATAAGTATTATTTTCTTGCCTTTGAAAATTTATCTTCTGAAATGTATTATTATGTACCATATTTATAATCACAAATATGGTGTTTCTGTTTAGTTTATAAAAAAGTACGCTCAAATGCTTCTATTTTAGCATTTTACAATGTTGCAACTATTGAAATGATTCTATGACACCTGGAAATCAATTGTAACAAATGTAAATTTTGATAACCTAAGATATTTATGTGACAAATATTACTCAAAACCAGACTTTGTTAGTTAAATGGTGGAAAAATTGCAGCTTGATGTATATTAAAGAGTTCTATTGCAATGGAATCCACCGTTGAGTTCAATTGCTTTTTGTTAAATGGGTTTGCATTTGCTTGATTAGTTCCCAGGAATACCGTTAATCATGATTAGATATTTTCGTATTTAGCAACATGCATTAATAATATCAAAACGAATATGGTTTAGCAATTGCTTTCATTTACTCCACCCAGGAGTTTTACCGTAGCAAGTTTGACATAACCTTACATGTATGCTGCCTTTTTTATAATGCAAGTTCTTGTTCTAATTTTTTTGTTCATTACAGGCTCCAGAATATATGCCAGAGAATTTGACAGTGTGTTCAGCATGGGTGGGAGGTGCAATACTTGCCAAAGTTGTCTTTCCCCAAAATCAGCATATAACCAAGGCAGACTATGATGAAACAGGACCTTCCATTGTTCACCGGAAATGCTTCTGACAATATTCATCTGAACGAATTCTCAATTGTTTATTAGGTTAATCATTCCTTCTTGTATTATACCATATAATTATGTAGTAGGAAAAAAAATGAGATTACTGGGTTCTGAATGCAGAAAGAAAGTCTTTTAATTTCTTAGGTGATCTAACATATTGTAGTTCATTGGTTCACCTCTTTTAAAAGATTGGCTTCTTATACTCCATGTACTGCATGAATTAAATGGTTTGATAGATGTCCTTTTATTTTCCTCCTAAGTAATTCTACTGTTGGATCCATGCGATCTTATAGTTCATACCATGCTTTCCTTCTATGCAAGGGTTTTATTGACTTAATAGGTATGGCAGCATAGAAAAAACTGTCACTTTGTGGTTTCTTTGCTGTATCAGCAAGCCATGGTAATAACTTGGAATTGAATTGGGAGTATCAAAGCTTCTAATTATCTGCTGTTAACACCAGTTCTTGTAACTGTCCTAGTGGCTTTCATTGCTCGCCGATCACCCAAGTAAATTGGCCATAATTCTCTTTGTAAATCAAGTGTCGAGACATAAAAAATGCAGTTACCAGTAATGTTAATGCACCTATGAGAAGGAATGGTTTGATTCAAGTTGAGGAGTGTAAGTTTCAAAGATGCAAGAAAAAGAGAGAATATCATGTACTCACTTCAACATATCCTCATCTCAACCATTCAAAGTTGGCTATTTCCTGTTTTTATAATTCATTTTACTAAGGCTCTATTTTTCATTAAACTAAAGCCATTTCCTATTTTTATAATCCGTTCCTTTCACAGCATTTAGTGCACTTACTAACACTTCATTTTACTATCTTTCATTAATCAAAAAGTTCCAAACTAAATAAAAATAAAAATAAAAGTACCAAGCATGCGCGCGCACACACACACACACACAAAGAGAGAGAGAGTCCATTTTGCATAGTAAGTTAATCAAGACACTGTTCTGGAATTATATAAATTTGGTTCCATAAGGCTCAGAAAAACACAAGGCTACCCCGAATGAATTAATTATAAATCAGATGCATTACATCATAAGATAGAAAACCTTGAACACAAACCTGTCCATCAGGAAGGGTATGCTTCTCTATCTGGCATGAATTTTTGGTCTTGTCATAAGCAAGTTCATCATCCGCACAACATGAATACTGCTCTTTTATTTTCTCAACATCAGACATGCTGATATTAACTAGTGGATTGGATTTGTGAAGCTCTTGAGCAAGTAACTTTGTCAAATCAATACCTCCAATTTCAAATCTTCTAGAGGCAATATGCTGAACGGCACCTTCAATTACTGGAGCAATATCTGGTTAAAGCCAAAAGAAGAGGGAAAAAAAATTCAGTCAGTTCAAATGTTCAATTGTGGTTTTCTTAGCCAGTGGACCAAAGAGTCTCCAATCCTCTCACTACTGATTCAACAGGCATGCCAAGCATTCCTATAGAACACTAAGAAGTTTCATTCTTTAAGTTACATATACCTATCTTTCCATGACCAATATCGACAGTGCATCCTGAGATACGTCCAACAGCATATAGTGATAACACTGCTTGCTCTGATGCATAAAAGCCTGAGATGTTGAACGTTTCAAACATCAGCTGCACCAACTGTTCTCTGACAGCCTGCAAAAACAATTATGTACTTTTTCAATTTCAAAAGGCTAATCTTATTATTATTATATATATATTAAAAATAATAAAATAAATAAATAAAAACAGAAATTTGGAATATTTGATGTTGGCGAATTTCATTGTAGAGAGAAGAAAAGGAAACATATTGAGAAGTGGGTTTTAATGATTGAAAACCACTTAACAGTGTCATAGCACCACATAAACCCTCTCCAACCCAACCAAAAAACCCCCCTCCATCACAGAAAGACAATCCATATTAAGCATGTGCACATGCACACTGAAATGGCCAACAATCAACCATTAATGATTCGCAAGAGCTGATATACAAGGTAGAGATTCCTAAAAGACAATTCCCACCCCTATGCACTGCCAATATTGTTTGTTTGGAGGTGTTGTGGTCAAGTGCACATGATGGCGTGTGAGTGATGGTGATATCAACTCTCATAGTCATCCATATAGAATGTGCAGCAAGAATGACATTTCTTATTCAATAATCTCATTAACTAAAATGATAATAATATTGGAGTTGATAATATGAATTATAAAAATAATAATAAGAAAACAACAAAGAGTTTGACAAGAAACAAGTAAAAAAAATTCCTCACCTTGGGGGTAGAAAGGGGATCTGTAAATAATATTTGTCCTTCATTGCCCATCTCCCATCCAAGACCAGAATATAGAACATGGTGCAACAGATCTTCCATGGCATCCCAGTCTCTAATGTAACCTCGAACAACTGGATCAATAATAATTTCCTCAGACAATGAACTATCATCCATTGATCCATCTTCAGGCATGCGTTTCATTTGGGTAGGAATTATCTGGATCACATAGGATAAAAAAAAAAGAGTTACAAAACTGCCTCAAGTCAAGAACATATTAACACTCCTTACATGCAGAGACAGAGCCAACACAAAACATATCATGTAATGACAATGCTCCAAAGACAACACAAATGTACATGAGCAATCACGAGTGAATATGGTTCTAAGTAGAACAGCTTCTAAAAGGAAGTGTTAGGTGGTGGACAGAAATCCAAGAGGATAGCCACAACTACCAAGTTTCAGAGAGTAATAAAACACAATATTCAAAAAAAAAAATCTTTTTTTCCCAGCCTCTGTCAGCAACCATGCCAAGATTAAGCAAAAGCCTTCACCCATCTATCTCCAATAGAACAGGTAGCCTTAATTCAGTATTTTCCATAAACCAACATACGATAGAAACACTTTTCTTCTATGTACCTCAGTTTTCTAAGAAACCAAACAAGGATTGAATAAACCTCACTACCTCCGCTCTGCTCTGCCTAACCTAGTACAACTATTTGGCTTTAATACAGGTTGGCTCATCATCTCTCCAATTACACCAAAGTGGAAAATATGGTGGAGGAACAAATCATACATTTAATGGTGTAGGGATCCCACTTGAACTTGTCTGAATGGTCTCTCATCCTCAGGGACAAGTAATATTTATTCAATTGTAGACTTTATAGACTCTCTTTAAGAAGTACTTTGTATACACATCCTTTGTACATGAGGGACCTCAATTATCCAAACATTCTACTCCTTTCTATTCCTCACTTTCTCAACAACCAAACAGAAACTAAAACAAAAACCACACTCTCAACCCAGCCCTAAAAACATCTACTTTCCCTTCCTGTCAACTCAAAACCCCAAAACTTCCTTCCTTTTCCTCTCTTTCACCCCAATTTTCTAACCAGCCAAACATAATCCTCCATTCAATAAACCTTCCCACACGAATTTAGCTCATCAGGTATTCATTTCACATTAACAAAAACAGTAAACAAAAAAAATCTAACTTTCAATTATCTACAGTAATAGAAAGAACTTCACATTCAACTAACCCCAACTCACTAAAACAACGAGAAAATAACGCTTCAACTCATATTCCCTTATTTTCCTTTCTACAACTTTCTCGGCAACCAAGCACGAAGAAAAGCCAACCCTAAAGACAACTACTTTTTCTTCCTGTCAGCTCAAAACCCCAAATTTCCTTCCTTTTCCTCTCTTTCAACGCAATTTTCTAACCAACCAAACACGATTTCCCATTCAACAAACATTCTCACACGAATTTCACTTTTCACACCAACCAAAACAGTAAACCAAAAAAAAAAAATTAAAAAACTCTCTTTCAATCATCAATAATAATGGAAAGAACTTCCACTCCACTAACCCTAAGCTCACCAAAACAACTTCAAAGCTTCAACTCAATTTCCGCTATTTTCTTTTCTACAACTCTCTCAGCAACCAAACTCAATGAAAATCCAACCCTAAAAACAACTACTTCCCCTTCCCATCGACTCAAAACCCCAAATTTCCTTCCTTTTCCTCTCCTTTGTCCAATTTTCTAACCAACCAAACATCATTCCCCATTTAACAAACATTCTCACACGAATTTCACATCAACAAAAACAGTAAACCAAAAAAAAAAAAAAAAACCTCCACTCCCATAATCCTAACCTTACCAAAACAACTTCATACCTTCAACACAATATCACC
>Ga0115851_102017_pt1 | contig 10785 bp, 9 predicted proteins | sample InSIn2gowninarea_FD_83865 | JGI IMG/M metagenome (GOLD analysis project Ga0115851, IMG submission 83865)
AATTGGTATCAGAGCAGGTCCTTCAGAAGAAGCTTAATCACTTGAAGGAAGATCCATCAGGATGAGTAATCAAGAAAGAGAGGGATCCATCATACCACCAATCTTCGATGGGAGAAATTTTGTCTACTGGAAGATAAGAACCACAGCATATCTACAATCGCTTGGAATGGATGTTTGGGGAATCGTGGAAGGAGGATATACATATCCATCAGCAATTTCTACAGATAGAAAGCAATATGAACTCAATGCCAAAGTTGTTATTATCTTATTGGGAAGTTTGTCAAAATCAGAGTTTGTCAAGGTCATGCAGCTCAAATCAGCCAAAGAAATATGGGACAAAATCATTCTAAGCTACGAAGGAGACACTCAGGTAAAACGTGCTAAGATTCAAACTCTCAGAATTCAGTATGAAACTCTTAAGATGCATAGTGATGAAAGCATAGCTAATTACTTCCTATGTATAGATGAGATTGTCAATTGTATGAAGAATCTGGGTGAAGAAATTAAGGAATTTTTCTTAGTTTAGAAAGTTTTGAGATCCTTATCTACTAAATTTGAACCCAAAGTGTCTGCCATAGAAGAAAAGCAGGATCTGCAAAATATCACTATGACGCAGCTTCACAGAATCTTAATTGCTTTTGAAATGAGAAAAGGAGGACCATCAGATATGAGAGAAGCCGCATTTAAAGTATCAACAAAGGGAAAAGAAAAGCTCAATGAATCAGGATACATTTCAGAAGAATAATATGAGGTAAATTTTGTCAAGAAGCTTCAACGGGGATCTGGAAGGTTCAAAGGTAAGCTACCTTTCATATGTTTTTCTTGTGGTAGAGTTGGTCATTACACTGCTAGATGCCCTCATAACGAAGGAAAGATGTCTGAAGAAGGTAATAGAAGTTATTATACTCATGATAATAGTGATGTTTTGTCCAATAGGGATGAAGATAATCAAGAAATTAAACTTCTCATGGCATATGAAAATAATGACGTAGAAAAAGAAGAAGTTACTAGATTAAAAGATCAGCTCGAGACAGTAACCAGAGTAAGGGAGCAGTTGTAGGATGTAGTGACATCATTAAGAAATGAAATAAACGATCAGAGCATAACAATCCAGAGACTTGAATCTAAGATCCTCTCTCTAAAAGAAGATCTTAAAGAATCAAAGAAGCAGAATGAGACTATCAACGGGGATGATGTCAGTCATTGATGGAAGCAAGAACCCCACAAACTAGAGGGTTAATTATCACAAAAATATTGCTTAAAATAAATACTTTAGCTAACTCTAAATAAATAAAATCATCTTTCAAAAACATGTTCTTTTTATAGACTCAACTGGGCTTTTTTGGAAAAACATAACTATTGTGAAAAAAATTATTCTTTGATAAACATTATCAAAACCTTAGGGCCTTCTCTTTGGGCTTCAAGTTCTTAGGAATTCTCATCCACACCTACAATTACTTTAAAAAATATGGATATTTACAGTGAAATTTGAAACATTCTTTGTTTCAGATGTTTCAGGAAACGTCCATTGACTGGACCTCCTAGAAGCAACACTCCTTCCAGATATTCTAAAATGAAACTTTTCTTACCACAAAAAGTTGTGATTTTGTATGGATCTTTCCATATGTTTCAAACTTCCCATGCTTACCTTTGTCCTCAATGTGAAATCCCACTTCAAGACCAGGTCTAGGCACTTAAAATCATCTATTTTGTCTTTTTATCAAAAAAATTCTTGATTTGGTTATGAACTTCTTGAGAATTTTCATACACCTTCTCTCTATCCTCTTGTAGTTCTATTAGCGATTTATCCTCCTTTTCATATGATTCGTTTCTTCTCCTAAATCCTGTAAATACTTCATAATAGGGATTCCAACTCAAACTGGGAATGTTGCATCAACACTGTATACTAACTAAAACGGCGTAGTATCTATTGACCTTTTAGTATTGATCATGTCTGCCCACAAAGAAAACTTAATTTTTGTATTCCAAGCCTTTTTGTTGTCTCTAACAGCTTTTTGATAATTCTGATAAGCCTTTTATTTGAAGACTCATCCAGTCCATTATCTTGAGGGTAATAGGTCATGGAATGAATAAGTTTAATATGGTACTCATCATAGAATTTTATTAGTCTTTTGGATTTGAAACACTATCCGTTATCAGTAATAATTCTTTTTGGACTACTAAACCTAGAAAGAATGTTTTCTAAAAATTGAATAACAATGAGACTAGTAGCTTTACTGCTTGGAAATTCCTCAATCCATTTGGTAAAGTAATTCATTCTTTTTAAGATCGATCTGTGTTGTGTTGAAGATGCTGGATGAATTTCTCCTATGAATTCAAGGCCCCATTGCTGAAATGATGCTTCCACAAAAATTGGTTTCAAAGGTAGCGACAATAATTTGGATTTGCCTTCAAACAACTGACATTTATGGCAAGCTACAACTTCTTTTCTGACATTATGAAAAAACTGTATGCCAGTAGAATCACGCTCTCAAGATCTTATCAACAATAGATTTCTAGTAATAATGTCCTCCACAGGATCCTTGATGAAACTATTTGATAATTTCTTTGGTTTCATATTCTAATGGGTAATTCAATAAGATTCCTTGCAGGTCTTTCCAAAATAGATAACCATCCAGAAGACAATATTTAACATATTTTAGCCTTAAAAACTGGGCTCGAGCTTTATTTGTCCCCAATGGTACTTGTAGATTTTGCAATATGTAAATGACATTAGTATACCATGCACAATTTCTAAAACAATCATCCACCTTAACCATTGACTCATCCTCTGGAAAATCCAATAATTCCATAATTGAATTCACATCAAAAGTATCAAGATTTGTTTCAGTCATTATTCTAGTTAAACCCTGTCCTTTGATTAATTTGGTAGGCTTGATTTCCAATTCATATTCTAACATTTTAGTAATATACTTCCCCCTCTTTCCATCACTAATAGGCTGGATTAGAATATCTTTTATTGCAGCATCTGGTACATAGGAAATCACATGAGGATGTAGTATAAATACCCCAAAATATTTGAGTTATTTAATCAACGCATATGCTTTTTCTTCCATTATGTTTTATTTCAGATCACCATCTCTCAATGCCCTACTAAAAAATGAAATAGGATGTTCCTGACCTTCAGGGTTCTTCTTAAGTAAAACACCAAAGATGGTGTGCTCTGAAGCAAATGAAAAAATTACAAAATCTTTAGATAAATATGGACTAGTGGGTAAAGCAGCTTGACCTAAAGCCTTTTTGATATCACTAAAGGATGCCTTAGCTTATTCAGTCCATTTAATATCATTCTTAAGCATGTTTGACATTACCTTCAAAATCTCTTCAAAATTTCGGATAAATCTTTGTAGAAAAATTACCTTACCTAGAAATCACTGCACTTCTTTCTTGTTTCTTGGTTGTTCAATATTTTGTATTGTTGTCACTCAATTGGGATCTATATTAATGTCCTCCTTTTATACTATGTGACCTAACAACTTCCCCTCCTTTACAGCGAAATAGTATTTTTTTCTATTTAAAGAAACTTCGAACTTCCTACACTTAGTGAAGATTACCCTCAAATGTTTTAAATGACAAGATTCATATCTTGAAAAGATAGTAATATCATCTAGATAAATTACAACAAACTTATCTCTTTAATCAGTGAAAGTGATATCCATCACTCTCTGGAAGGTGGCTCTGACATTCATGAGTCTGAATGGCATTTTTGAATACATAAATGTGCCCCATGGAGTGGTGAAAGCAGTATTGTCCTGATCTTTCGGATTAACTAAGATCTAATTATATCCAGAAAACCTGTCCAACATGGAAATCCTTTCTGGGCCAACCACGTTTTGCAGAATGTGATCCATTTTTGGTAAAGAGTAATTATCCTTCAATGAGACTTCATTTAAACTTCTGAAATCCACGCACGGGTGAATTTCCTTGCTCTTTTTCCTGAATGGTACCAAGTTTTCTATCTAATTTGAAAATATTAGTGGGATGATGATTTTTCCAGCCAAGAGTCTTTTCACCTCTTTTTCAATCAGTGACGACATCTTAGAATTGATCCTTCTTAATTTCTGTTTAAAGGGTGTAGAGTCCAAGAATTGCTTTACCTTGACACCCTCTTTGCCCATATTTCCTCCTTTTTGCTATTGCTATCATCCAAATAAATTCAATATATATAAAGTTTTGTTAAGGTAAGCACTCATATGTCCTATTTTTCATATTTTGTCAATATGACTTATTTTTTTATTAAAGTTTGCATTCAACTACAGAATTGACCTGATTCTGCAACTAATCCACAGATCACAGCTACTTCCATTGTTGATAGGGTTCGAGTGCACTAGCTCAGCAAAGGAGTATATGGGTAGATAGAGAATGATACTCTCATGGATTTCTTCATGTTTACTCGAACCAATCCATCAAGATAATCGCACTGCAACACGGTCAACCATGACAGTGAACGCAAGATAATGTGCCAGAACAGAGTCCTAGTTTCAAGAGATATTATCGATTTTATTTTTCAAATAGAAAATCAATGAATAATTGATATGATTTGGTTAGATAAGTATTGTAGCGAAGATACTTAGGCTTGAATTTCTCATGTTTTTAATTAAAAAAAACCCTATAAGAACAATGGTCGCTCTGTGTTTTGGTGTGTGCCGCCGTATGTAATTTTGAAAGCATCCTGTTGAAAGTATTTTCCAATTAATAGATCTTCGTTCATACATTTTATGTGTGTTTGACTCACTGCAAGTAGATTTTCTGTTGTTTCTTAGAATTAATTTGTGGATGCTCTGTATCAGTAATTTCATTTGCTTTATACCTAGCATAATTCTATCATTTCATTTGCTTTCAACCTAGTATAATTCAGTCGTTTTGTTTCATAGTTTAGTTATTTCATAGCTTAACAATCTCGTTCTTGTTATACTTTTGCATTGAAAGAAGTTGCAGTAGTTAAGAGTAACAATGTTTTCTTAGCAACTGAATTCAAGCATGCTTTCATAGTTAAGCTAGTTTAATTGCAGCATAAAAATCCAAACATAATAAAAAAATAGTTTAATAGGGTAGAGTTAGGATCATTATTCAATCATCCCACAAAGTTCAATTCAATTAGGATTAATTTTAGAATAACCAATTAACAAATCTCAAAGATAATACTCTAATATAGAGAGTAACATCATCTCCATACTGATACTATATTTAGACATTAGCCATAACATAAACACCTTAATGACATAAGTAACTTCTAGCACATACAGTGCACTTGTACTACATCACTTTACCTGCCCTGGTCGATAATTCATGCTTGCAATTTAAGAACAATAAATTGACTAAACATTTTGGCATCGTTTCCAGGGAAGTAAAAACAGGGAAAGAGACTCTAGAGGTAGATTTGTAGGACGAGGAAGAAGTTTAATCCCCACAAATCCACTCACTCCACTTCGACTTTGAAGTTCCACACCACCTACTCAAACCTGAATTCCATTTGTAGGACAACGAAGACTTCTTGAAGTCTCAAGATCAGAAATCCAATCCAGAACTTCACCTACTTCATCTACTATAGTTGTAATTGAAGAAAATCCTACATCCCAAACTACAGGAGTAGTTTTTCTATCTTCCACTGGTGAACAGATTCTAGGAGAAGAATTATAAATTCCCAATGAAGAAGAGGAACAAGAAACTTATTTTGGTTATCCATTGATAGAGGAACCAAAAGAATTAGAAGAACCTTACATTAGATATGAAGAATCTACCATGGTTGAAGAAGGGGAAGGTGAGGTACACAATGTTAATGGTAAGAAAAATAGGATTGGAGGAGGAAGAGGTAGAGGAGGAGGTGGAGATAGAAACAGAGGAGGGGGTATAGGAAGAGGAAATCAAGATCCTTTTGGATTTCCAATTTTTGATGAAGATACAACCCTCACAATGAAAAATATTTCACCTTCTATTCTTCCTAATTTCCATGGAAAAAGAAGTGAAGAACCAAAGACATTCCTCTTCAAATTTGAAGTATTATGCAGATCATATAATTATCTGCATGATGCTCAAAAATTGAAATTTTTCCCTGCTACCTTAAAGGATTCAGCATTAAAATGGTTGATGAGTCTAGGGATGAATTCTATAAGGACATGGGCACAAATGAAAGAAACTTTCTTAGAGAAATATAGAGATTAATGTATACCTTATAACATTAAAGATGAAGTCTTCAAATGACACAAAAAGAAGATGAGAACGTTGAAGACTTAGTCAAGAGATTTTTCTATAACCTTAAAAGAGAAAAAATGGATAATTTGGATGAGGAAACTTTGAAATCCCTCCTACAAAGCTATCAAAGATGAATGGATCGATCTCCTTAACTTAACAAGAAAAGGAGATATTTCTCAATTACCATTTACAGATATTCATGATTTATGTGTACATATCGCAAAGGGTAAAGAACGAGTTGGAAAAAGTCCTAGAGACCCTCCCTTATCAAGAATCAATAAATATGTAGCTTCAATAGTCAGTAGGGAAGAATTAGCAAGATTGCTTGATACTTTCAAGACCGATATTTTAGGAAGTCTAAGTGAACAAATAGACATCCTTAAAATTTAGGACAATCAAAAATCTGAAAATGTTGCATTATCCATTTTCTTTCCTAGATGTCGAAAGAAGCATGCTCTAAGAGAATGTCCTTTAAACTTAAAAACTATATAAATTTGTGCCATATGTTCAAGTAACCATGACACTAATGAATGTCCTTCTTTACCAAGTCTCAAGGTTGTATTTAATGATGAAGGGATACCAGAACAAGTAAACCCTCTTTACTTTATTGCCAAGAAACCATGATAGAACTCTCAAACAAGTCAACCACAAGGCTTTAGATCACAACAATTTGCTCAGTCTTCACAAAATAATTGGAATCCATCTTGGCAGTCTTGGGCTCAGCCACAATCACAATCTTGGAATCAAGGATGGAAAAATCCTTATGGGGTTTATGCTCAATATCCACAATATTCACCATCCTACCCTAAGTTTCCACCACAATTCCTGCACAATCTAATCAAATTCCTCAAGCCAATAAATTACCTCAAGTCCAAGTTCAAAATCAAAATCCACAACTCTCCATACCATTTGCACAAAAATCAAATCAATTACCCGCTCAACCACTTCTGAATCTCAATAATAAAATATCACAACAACAACCTGTTTACAACATGGAAGGTAAAAATCCTCAAACCTATGTAATAACTCCACTAGATCTAAATAATGTTCAATTAATGTATGGAAGAGTATTGCAAAGAAAACCCCCTGTTGTTATTCAGGAAGCAAGGACAAATCTTCAAAAACATAAAAATCAATTTAAAGAAGGAGAAACCTCTCTCCCTTAGAAAGAGAATAATCAAATAGAAAATGTTCCAATAAATACTCCTATTATAGAGCAACCCTTGGTATCCGTTAGACCAAATTTTCCTGAACGGTTGAAAATTGATAAAGGAGTAGAAAAACAAATCACATTGGCTGACTACAATATGCTGGATGAATTAAGAAATATCTGTATAAAAATTCCTTTATTGCAAGCCATAAAAGAAATACCAATCTTTGCAAAAATAATTAAGTACTCAAAGATCAGGAAGAAAAAGAAAATACATAAAAAGAATTCAATTAGTCGGGAAAATTTCAGACATCATGATGGGGAAAACAACAATCCAAAAATATCTAGATCCATGGAGCCCCATTGTGAAAATTCACATCAATGGAATTGAAATACCAAACACACTGATTGATATAGGAGCAGCCATAAACATAATGAGTAAACAAGTTATGGATTCACTTAGACTTCCTAACAATCAATTCACACCAACATTGTTACAATTAGCAGATAGGTCTGTAATTAAACCCGATGGTGTGTTAGAAGATGTTTGTGTATCCTTAGATTCTTGGGAATATCCTATCGATTTCATGGTCTTAACACCTGTTGTGGCCACCAAAAACCCCCCTCCTTCTTTAGTATTAGCAATAACACTAAACAAGTGGGGACCCTTAGTAAAAAACTTCAAAAAATTTTATAAAAAATTTTTGTATTATACTCCTTAAAAATACATCGCACGAAGAAGAGTAAAACATTTCCTTATGAGCACAATAAAAAACTGCGAAGAAGCAACGCGAAATTCATCGCATCGCATACATTAAGAAGTGCCCATAAATGAAAGAAATCTCCGATGGCCGATATGCGACATCGCATATCGCAACATCACATAAACAACACACAATAACTTAACAAATTGCAACGATCTGCGATTTGCGATCTTGCAATAAACACGATGCTGCAATCTTGCGATAAACGCGATGCTGTGATCTTGCGATAAACGCGATGCTGCAATCTTGCGATAACGCGATAACGCGATTTTGTGATAAACTGATCAAGAAACTCTGCGATTACACATCTTGATAATGTGATCCACGATGCTGCGATGCGAGTCGCAAAAGTCACCCATCGCAAATTTTCCTCGGCTCAGCATTCAAGAAAAGCTGTCCCTAAACCAAAAATTGGGCGCGCACCTGTTGAGGGCCCCAAAATCGGGTCGACAACAAGGGGGATACCCACCCGGTCCGGAACCTGGTTGGCGGCTCCTTGCCCGTTTGGAGTAGCGGGTCCGACTGGGGGTAATGGGACCAGTTTCCCAATATGAAGGGTGTGCGTGTGTGTGTAGAGTTTGATGGTATTGATTTAAAGGTTTTTCTAAGCTAGTCTTAATTCTAACTGCTAAACTAACTCTATACTAATATAATCTAATGAGGAAAAACAATACATCTAATCTACGCTAACCCGGGATGTTTTCTTTTGTTATGCGATCTAGAAATATTTCAAACAACAGCTGGTAATAAAGATCATTCAGCTATTATCAGAATATAAATCAATAAAGATAAACCACTCTGCATAAGAAGTTAGGCAGAACAGTTGTGAACAGCATATCACATAATTAGTTATTCATATGTCAAGCACAAACAAATGACTCCACCATACAAAAGTGCCAAATGGTAACCCACACATTCATACATTAACATATAAACAACTCAGTTGTATATCACTCTAAGAATATGAGCAGAAATTAATCAAGAGATAAAAGTACCATTTATGACTGATTTCACTCACAAACTTCAAGCAATAACGATTTATCTCTACTTACTTCTAACATCTACTAAGAGTACAGAAGTGCAACATCAGTAGCAGACATTAAAATGCAAACATAAATAAATCTCGATCCATCCATTCATCAAAAACCCCCTCCGAGGGTGCAGAAGTGCATGTTCTGAGGACAAGTTTTTTGACAGATTTCCAGACCCTTCTCCAAATGCCATGAGAAGGGTTAAATACTACTAACTAATTAATCTTAATTACACGAATTTAGGGAAACGGCTTCAAATCACTGCCCTTTACTAAAAGCAAATTTATTTCTAAAACTTAAATCTAATTTCTGACCGTTTTTGTATATTCTCCTTAGTGCTGTAAACAGTGCAACGTTTGCCTGGGAAGAGTCGGCTGGCTGCCTTCTTCTTTCGCTCGGGAGATAAAAGTGGAAATAACAAGAGTTGGCACCTCCTTCTGACAGACCATAAGATATTTTCGAAAATCTTTCTCTAGCTGGGTGTATTCGCTGCGTATATATTTAGCACAACCCAGGTTCTTCTCGAACTGATTTTGCTGTTGCTATTTTGGTTTCTAGTCGTGCGAATGACTGAGTGAGTTAGGAGTCGTGCTGTATGGGCAATTCCCTGTGTCGAGAATTTCTTCCGTTCTTTGTTCCAGGCTTTTCTGGAGCGTCCTCCTTCTCTTGCGCTTCTTTCTCTGCTTTACCAAGTCTGAGCTTCAGGATCTTTTGCAAACACGCTGCTTTTGTGCGCCTTTGACTCTTCGTCTTGGACAATCTAATTTCATCAATGCAGGTTGGCTGATAATCTGGAATCCACGGTCCTGCTGCATTCGGCATCCATTTGCGGAGGCATCTTTTCTCTGTTATCTGATTGGCGCTTTCCCCTTTTCCTTAGATGTTTCCTGCATATAGATTTATATCAGTTGCGTGTCTTGCAGTCTATGCAAAGAAGAAGGGAAATGAAAAGATTGACATGAAAGCATTAAATTCTAATGAATGCATAATCCTGACATTCATCATGACTTGACTCTTCGGAAAATGCGATGCAATCATTTCTGGATACTCAAGCATGCGGTGATTAATTTCCTTTAAGGCGCGCGCTTAATCTTGGGTCTATCGTGTATGTCGGAGAATTCTTGCGATGAGTCTTTTCATATCGCAGATCGCTGATCGCTGGTCGCGGTTCACTGATATCGCAGATCGCAGATCGCTGACATCGCAGATCGCAGATCACTGATTTCATTCAATGGTTTATGCTTCTTAGTGCGACGTTTGCGATGTGCGATGTCGCATATCGGCGATCGGCGTTTCTTGAAGATCTTATTTTTAAGAGCACTTGGAATGCATGCGACGCGATGAACTTCGCGTCGCTCTTTCGCAGTTTTGCTTTTCGCGCTTGGGGGATGCTTCAGTCTTTCCTTGCGATGCGATTTAAACCTTAGGGAGAAAAATACAAAAATTTTAACAAAATATTTTTTTGGATTTTTTGTTCAGGGTCCCCCCTTTGCTTGATGCTTATGGCTAATATCAAACAAAGAGGGGGGGTTGTTGGTGACCACAACAGGTGTTAAGACCATGAAATCGATAGGATATTCCCAAGAATCTAAGGATACACAAACATCTTCTAACACACCATCGGGTT
>Ga0115851_102018_pt1 | contig 10784 bp, 6 predicted proteins | sample InSIn2gowninarea_FD_83865 | JGI IMG/M metagenome (GOLD analysis project Ga0115851, IMG submission 83865)
CAGTTAAGAAAAGCATTCCTTTTCATGTGTAATTTATCTGAGAATCTAGCTTGCAATTGCAATTCTTTTCAACACATCAATTAAGTCAAAGAGTATCAGATGAAAGAGTATCAGTCAAAAGGCAAAGTAAAAAGACAGCCAACATAAAACAACATCAAAGGAGAAAAAGCAGCAAAAGATTTGACAGCAAAGACAAATAAGCAGGGACAACTTACCGCAATTACATATCTGTCTCTATCTTCTTTCATGAAGATGTTTCTTTTTCCTTGAATAATTCCCAAAATAGTTTGGGATATTTTGTAATAAGTTTTTGTATAAATACTTCATAATTCAAAGTATAGAGGGTGGATTGCTTAAGGTTTCTATAGTTGTAATGTTCTGAAATGTAAGGGTTCATTGTACCATTTTTTCAAGTCAACAGACTGGACTAAGTAATAAAGGCATTGCATTACAGGATTCATGTGTTGGGCCACTTCAATGAAGTATTTTTTGTTTGTAAAATTGTTATCTTCTTAAGTGTTTCACATACTTTCATGTTATCTAAATTGAATGAAATAACTGCAATATTATTACAGAATTTGTTTAAGTACACTTTGTCTTGAACAGTTATTCATTTTATTGTTTTCTTCTGATATCCTAAATAAGGAATCCTTCATTGCTCCCTAGTTTCATTTGACCTCTATCATTTCCCTCATTATCCAGTTTGAGGAATCCTTAACTTCTCCTTGACCCCGATTCAAAATGACTTCACCATCCAGCCTAAAAGATCTGAATTTACTTAGCTACCTTGCCCTGTAAACACTAATATTTAGAACTTGATTCAGTCATGTTTTCTTGACACTTGACCCCATAGCAAAATGGTAAAGGACATCCCTCTATCCATCTAAGTCAGTGATTCCACCACTAAATCAAAATCAAAACCCAATCAAAGCATAAATAACTAGCCTAAAATCAATTAACTCAACAAAGTTAAATCATAAAGAGAGAGCCCTCTCTGAGCATTAGGAAGTTGGAGGAAAAATAGGAGTTTGATCAGAACACTTATCAACCTCAAATATAGACTTCTTATGAAAAAGCCCAGGATGGCAGTCAGTGCAACGAGAAGTAAGAAAAGGAAGTTGTATGTGCTGACATAAGTGTCAGAACAGATGCAATAGGAGAAAGAAGTTCAAATTTTTTAAAATTGCATGGGGACATGCAATGATTTTGCAATGGGGGTATGTTGAGCCTCAAAATTACTCTTTCCCTGGCAACTCTTCTCATTCCTTTTCTTTGTTTTTCCATAAGAAATATGCATTCTCATCACGAATAACTACTATATACTATCTTGAGGAGGACATTTAGTGATTTACATCTTATTCTTTTTATGTTTTTCTATTTGAATAAATTTTTGTATATTAGCTACAGAACGCAACCTATTCTGCAGCTAACTGGTTGTTCCATAGCTACCTCCATGCTCTAACAGGTTCAAGGTGTCAGAAGGAGAAACTAGCCACACGAGAAGCTTTGAAATCATCATGACATGGACCTTGTCCTATTCATTCAACCCAAGTCAACAAAGAAGATGGCATAAGACTACAGTCAATCGATAAGTCAAACACAAAGAGACCGAGGGTAACAAGACTCTATTTCGTGGTTAATTAATGCATTTCACAGTGATGGGAAGCATTATCTAGAGCAACTACCTATACCTACGGACTCCAACAGCCACCTGTACAAACGAATCCAACAACCACCATGTCTTGGATTTATTTCTCCATGAGCCGAGGAAGAAATTTTGTATACATGTTTTCTACGTGTTTGGCTGTAGCATGATTTTCTCCACAAACAGTTATATGATTTTTCTTATAAATACCAGTGTAAAGGACCGAAGAAGTTAGTAATAGTTTTAATGTGAAATTGAAGTTCTAGACTTTATAATTTTTGGGAATTTTGTGTCCCTGTTTCAATATGAGGAGACCGCATGTTTTTATGAATATCTGAAGGAGTTTTCTTGGAGTTGGTTGAGAAAATGTAGCCTAATCAGTTGCAGAGGGCCCCTACATTGAAGAAGGTTTCATTTTATTTATTTTTCTTCTTCTACTGTAAATTCATCATTTTCTTTCTAAAACAATGTTTATAATCATTTTCTTACTAGCAATGTTTATAATGCAATTTCTATCATTTTCTTACTAACAGTGTTATAATTTAGAGTAGTTTCCATTAGTTTGATTTCTTTTTGGTTCTTATCAGTAGTTTAGAAGATATAACTCAATAGTGTAATCTTGTTTCTTCAATTAAAACTAACCTTGTTTCAAGATGAGAGTAGGATTGAAGAATGATAAGGATACATTGTTGGGTAGTTTAGTTCATTTAATGTTTTGCTAGTTTAAGTTCTCAATTAAACTGATCAATGTCATTTACTGTCTTTTCCATTTCATTTTTATTTTAAAATACTTACTTATGGTGCTAATGAATGTTTATGGAAAACCCTTCAAGTTGATAATTCATCCGTAACTAAGTAGTTGAACATTTCATCTATGCAATGAGTTATTTATGCATCTTTGTATGTGCTTTCTCTTAGATTAATGAAGTACAAAATTACTTAAATGTCATCTCAAGGAATATTTCTCCAAAAATTGAGGGGCAGAGTAACCAAATATTTCATTTCGTTTGATTTCCGTAATTAGTTAGACATCAATTGAAAATTTCATTTTCAGTTTTAATTCATGATTTGGAAATATGGTAAAATAAGAATAAAAACTTTGTTTTTATTTCTTTCTTAGCTTTGTTTCCATATCTTTCTTAGCTCTGTTTTCATTTCTTTCTTAGCTCTGTTTTCATTTTTAGATTTTGAGCAGTCTTTAAGAAAGTTAGATTTAGTTTTGATAAATTACATTGTAAATCATTAGGAATTAAAAGACCAGAAACCCCCAAAACAACATAAAACATAAAAACAACGAAGTAAGAAGGGTTAGCTAGCACAAATAGTGCACTACACTTCATCAGTTTATGATAACTGGATTGATAATTTATGTAGAGAAATTTAGGATACTAAATTGACCAAACAACTATCCCTTAGGGTTGTCACAATCAAAATATTTTTTAAATATTTTATTTTAATTTATTTTTATAACATTTTTTAATTAAATCTAAAAGGAAAAAGGTTATAATTACTTGTTAAATGTATTCAAACCCTCTATCATCACTACTACTAACAATATTAGGTAGATATTCCATATATATTAAATCAAAGTTTTAATAAAATAAAAAAATGAGAATACTTTTATATATAGAGATGTGACTTTTATATAATATAAATAATATTATTAAGAACGAGCATAGACCTATTTTAACTGAAGAACTACCAAGCAATGAAAGGAATCAAATTTCTTGAGTTGCAAATCTTTTTAAATCGTAAAAGAGTTGATCCCTCTCAAAGTTAAGATGAATCTATGCTAATTTATTAAAAACATGAAATACTATGACAACATAACTTAACATGATTTAATTGATGCATTTCTATGACATTTATGACATCAATAACATACTTGTTTGAACCTTCATAATTGAAAAATCCTATTTTTTGAGTTGAAACATTTATAGGGTTCAGACTCATCCATTATACAATCATCATTTTCCTTGTTCATTAATTCACATAGTCATTCCCTTGGTTTTCCACACAATTCATCCCTTTTCCTTTCATACCATACCCTAGTTGAGATAATTGTCTAAGTTCGAGTGCTTGACAGAAGAAACCACACCCTAACCTTGGCATAATTGGGGAGACAAGAACCTTCATCAATGGAAACATTACTCAAGATCTATAAGCTTAAATTAAGAGTTGCAACCTATCATACAATGATCAATACATTCCTTGGTTCATATGTATAATAGTTTCATAAACATATCATTTATCAATTCGTGGCTTGTGTGAAAGAAGGGGGGGATTTCTCTTGATGTTGATCAGAACTGGGAGACAAAGATACACTTGAGTAAAAAAAAAAGTGAGATCACATTTGCAGATGAGTAAGATTCCTTCTATGGTGTTTTTGTTTCTCATTCTATGCAAGATGGTGGCATGTTCTACATCTTTCGATCCTGTGGATATTTATCTAATTGATTGTGGGTTATCCAAGACTACTAAACTTGATAATGGAGGAATTTCAACATATTTGACGTTATATGCATAATAGGGCATCCCAACTAAGGACAATTCCAAAGCATGTGTTCCCTCTAAACAATACTTGACAACATAAATTTTCACACAGAAATCATCTTATAATTTTGATATCAATTGGACAACAAATAATTTGATAGCTTTTGTGAATGCAATTGAGGTGATTTCTATTTTAGATGAATTGGCTTTAGACTAATATTTGTCCATTGACACCCTTAAAAAACATGATCAAATATTTTAATATGTATTAGAAAGTGTATATGAGCCTAGAATGGGTGGGCACCTCATTAATTATATGAATGATACGATGAGGAGAACATGGGAGAGTGATGAGAAATACATTTATGTGAGATATACTTCCCATAGTTTTAGGGTTGATCTTAATACCATCAAGCATTCAGATTCTAAAATTTCATATTGTATTTCACCCAATTCAATTTATGACACAATTGAACTGAATGTAGGATGGACAGGGAATATGATGTAGTATTGGTGCCCGCTGATGGAGGGTGCAATTCAGGCTCAAATTCTAATGAGTCTAATTGGTCCATTGGATGGTTTTGAACCCCATGCCCATGATTTCTCTAGTGAAACTAAGTTAGAAAATAGTTTTGCATTTTTGGTACCTTGCTATGGGATACCTTATCCTTCAAAAATCATAGATTCCATAAGCGCTTCTTTGGCTATTGGTTCCATACTATAAATTTCCAATTTTTGACCAAACATAACTATATATTAGATTTCAAAGATGACACACTAGGATTTGCAATGTTTCCCAACTCTGGAAGCACAACCATACTTGTTAATGTCCTACAACAAAGCTTGATTACAACCTCAATGGATTTCTTCATCTTTGCATCATTATGTGGAGCTAGAGCTTCAACTTGATTTTGACAAATGGAAAGGTTAAGAAAATGTATCTATTATGTGACCTTCTAGGTATTTTTGGAATTTTCTTTTGGGCTAAATTCTTAGAGACAGGGAGAGAGAGTAGAAATAAAAAAGAGCATTGGAGGACAAATGGTATAGAACCATGAACTACAAACAATGCTCCTTTTGGATCATCTAAATATTTTCTATCCAAAGCATTTTTTCTTTCCAATCACTAATAAAGATGGGTTTTGTTTCAATCTAGTGTTAGAGTATCTACCAATGATAATTTACCATATGGAAAAACAATACAATGGATGAAACAATGGACGTCTCTTCTTGATGTAAAATTATATACTTATCATATCTGTAGGGCCATAACCTATATTCATGGCAGTGTTGGATTGTGTAAGAACTACATAAAACCACACAATATTTTGGTCAATCCTCATACTCATTAGCTTAAGTCGTGGTAATGTGGCAGTGAAAAAGTTTTGGTCAATGGTATCATACATATGTTATCACTATTATCAAAACTCATGTTTTAGAAATAGAGTATGCAATTCCCATTGATATATAAGATCCACAGGGTGTGTCCTTGTTGAGTTGCTTCTTGGTGAGAGTGGAGTTGAAAATCACGTGGAGATTATTAAGGTCCTCATTATTTGAACATGTGAGGTATGATATCAACAATCCACTTTCTTGCATGACGACACGCAAAATATTAGGCTAGAGGGAGATGTCAGGCCTCCAATTTGACATTATTTTCACTGTTTCATAATCTATTTCCACCTACATTTCCCTTTAGCCTTTTGATAAATTATTTGATCATTTTAATTAGAAATGGTATTTGTAGCTATAAGGTAACTCTGTTTCTCATTTAAATGCCATTTATGTTGTTTTCAGTAAATTAAGAGAATTGAGAGTTTATTCTTTCTAATGACGATTTTAGGATATCTTTGTTCCTGCAACTCTTATGCAGTATTGTAGCCAACCTCCATGGTTGGCATATCTATGTAGCTCTAAGTGGAATTTCTAGACATGGGTTTTGTTCCCGTAGTTGATTACTTATTTTCGCGTTATCTAGATTGTACCAAAGTTAATTCCACATGCCTCCAACTCATGATCAATGTCTGAGTCAAAGTGTGTTAGATAGAAAGGAGTAACAAACTTCAAATGCAATTTCCAAATAAATGCAGACAAAATTGGAGATTTTGTTACATGGGTTTTGTGAAGAACATCCTCAATTGAGTGACATGAAAGTAGATTCCCTAGGAAGTTTGTGATTTGAGAGCTACAAGTGGTTCTTCCAAGAGAAATTTTCCTGGCTAGAGCTTAAACAAAGAAATACGGTGATGGGACGAGATGTTGATATTCTCATGCATAAAAATTTCATGAGGGTATATTATAAATCATTTCCTACCTTATTTTGGTCAAGAAATTACTAGAGAAATGAGTTGCATTGATTTTGACCATGTTACATTGTTAAAACCATTATGATGTGGTGTATAATAGGAGATTTGTCTCGCATGCATTTTTGTGAGATGTAAATATATAAAATCTATCATATTAGACAAGGGATGAGGGATAATTATTAGAACTGTGATTAGATTTTTTAGGGTTGGTTATGCTCTGCATTTCAATGTAATACTTTAGATTGTTAAGGAAAAAGAGTTATAGTTTCATCACGAGTATGATTATTCATTGAAAGTTTGTATGTGGGTTAGATATTTAGTAGGTGATGTTGCTAGTTGGAAAGGAACCATCAATATAGCATGTTGGCCTCTATTTGTATTATATTATGCAGGCCATACTTTTAAGCTATGTGTGTTGATGTGATTTATCCATGAATATTGTTTGAAAACTAATTGTGTTCACTTGCAGGTTTATTGTCTTATAGTTTTTATCATTTGAATATAGGCATGCATGATTGATAGGATTTAGGCATTGAGTTTACAACCTCAAGATTGCTTCTCCTCTATGTGAGAACCATTCAATATATAGATTAGCCATTTCACATGCATGTTAATATTCAATTACTTGCATCACTATGTATATTAGATCTAATGGTAAATGAAAGTTTTTGGTTATAAACAAGTATTGATTAGTACAATGTGTGTGTGTATACCGGGTTTTACACTAACCATATTTGATGATATAGGTATATTTAATGTTTTCAATAAGGAACCTTTTAATTTGTTTTTTATGAGTCTGCAAATTGACTTCTATGTCTCTGAGAATAGAGACTATGATTAGGCTATTTCCTCACCTTGAACACTAGTTATTGTTAGTTTTCTTATGTTATGATTTAGCCTATTGATTTTACAATTGACTTATGCTTTATAGTTTTGTCTTTTATGTATGCAAGAGCATCATATTTGTCTAATGATGGGAAATGACAAGGATCAAACCCTTCCTAGTTGTCTAGCCTTCTGACTCAATCAATATGGCAGAAGTTTGTCTCACCAACCAAGGGATTTACTTGCCCCAATTACCTACATCCTCTCTAGGGTGTCTTCTCTTTATTTATTTTTCATTCTTAAGTTTGGTCTAAGTCATTCTTTGCAACTATAGTATTTTTATGTCTCTCTAAAGAGAAAGTGTTGAATGTTGTTTTGTGAGTAAGGTAGGAATCCTCAGTTAAAACTAAGTGACATACTATCTCCTTGGACCTCGAACAAAATATTTCCAAGCCTACTAATGAGCCCTAGTATTGCACTAAGGATGTTACAGATCCCAAGGGATTATCAACTTTAATTATCAACCTGAGGTTCATACAAACTTAGAGGTGACAATTCTATATGCACAATAGGTTAGGTTCTACTCATGTCACTCATATTCATGAAATTAGATCAGGGTATTCAGAGACCATTCCTCCAACTAATTGTACTGAAAACCTCTTATGAAAGCATAAATGAACATGATTCTATTATCAAGGTGAAAATTCCAATCATCAAATGTAAATGCTAATTGAAATTTCATAAGGAAACAAACTAATCTATTTGTAGAAATAATTCATTCTACTCTACTTGTGCAGTTGACTCAGATCAATAACCTATCTTTCATGCATCATTTATCTACTCACATTTGCTAAAATTCATAAATCACATCTTTAACATGGCTATGAAGAAAAAAATGCTAAATCTAACTCTGTTTGTCTATTTGATGCTTGCAATGATGGAAGGATGAGGTTGGAATGGTCCTAAGGTCTTCCCTAATCATCAAATCATAGTGTGGGGGATATTCTTCAATTTAACTAGGCTAGAGTCCACGTTTGGAGCAAAATTGGTTGAAAAAATCAAAGCTACATGGTTGTTATAGGAGGCTGCTACAAGAGGCCCTATATTGCTACAGGAGGCCCTATTTTGCTACAGGAGGAGGATCAGGGATATTTTGATGATAGAAATGGGGTCTTGAAGGAAGAGGAAGATGGGTGAAGGTATAATGAGGTGAATGAATGGTGTGAGAGCCCTTAACCAAGCTTAGTACACCTTAGAGGTCTATCTTGCACCAAAGTTGATGCATGTTGGTGTCCCAAATTGATCTATTTTTACCATATTCCCATAAGCCTTAACCTCTGTTTTATCTCTATTTAACCCTCTCATTCCTACACTAGTCCAAGATAATCATCTATTCCTACATATACTTTGTATTTCATAATTAATATTTATTAAGTTCTTTATTAATTACTTTACATAGATTTCGTACCTTTTGGTATCTCTTGTAACTTATGTTTAACTTTCCTAAAAGTAATTGAAGAACTATGTTAATAATTATTTATCATGATCAGTGCAGGCATATTCTTGCATCACCAATGATGTTGCTCCATGATAGTTCGAATCCTTCCACGTGGGTGTTTTTGATCCACGACTCGTAGTTTGGTTGCAGACTATCTAAGGTTGCATAGTGGGAGCATATAGTCAGGGATACTTGCTAAGAATATGGTCTATGACCAACAAAGCTCGTGATTTATTATAACCATTAGCTAGTTTTACAATGTTGTTTGTTAGTCTGTTCAACCGAAAGGCTTGAATAGGAAATCACTGTAATTAGCAAAATATGGCTAAGGCCGAGAGACTGTATATAATGTAGACCATAGGTAGAGCCAAGCTAGTGATCTCTGAGTTTGTAATTTCATTTACTTTGTAATTTTGTATCGCCCTTGGTTCTGGGCTGGACTCACATTATCATGTATATTTGCTAATCAAGTTAATACAAGGAACACGCCATGTTTTCTTCACCCTATGTCTAATTTTTATTTCATGCGTGATTAAGTGCTGAACCATTTTGTTTCCTAAACAAGAAACGAGTTGGTTGGCTAGGGCCCAACCAACCCAACTCATTTACCCTTGTGCTTTCGAAATTTAAAATGTTTGTGTGAACATTTATTCCTTTGCAGTTGCGTGGCTTGGATTGTTCTTATGTTTATTTCAGAAGTTCTGAGTTAAATTCATTTCAAAGTCAAGCGTGAATAGATCCATAGTTTGGAAGTTTAATTAAGTTTATTTCTTTCTTGCAATTTCTTTCCTGCAATTACTTTCTTGCAATTTCCTTCCTGCAATTTTTGTCTTATTTGCTTCCGCTTGGGTTGTGCAGGAAGATTCTTCCTATAATAGTGCATGTAGTTTCTTGCACTCTGGTTTATTCATTTACTTCACAACAAGTGTTACATTCCCTTTCCTGCTTTTAATTTCATTTTTTTCCTGCAAGAAAAAGCATTGTTAATTCAAGTAATCATTCTTAATGTTAAAAGTTATACTTCTAAAGGATATAACAATGTTTATGTGAATTAAGGAAGGATTTTATCACAAACACCATACTTTACACTTGCATTTTATGACTTACTAAAAAGGAACAAAAACGTTATAAGTGAATTGCCGAAAGTTAGTTTGATGCATGCAAATTACTTTGACTACTGCTTTGATTATTCCAATTTTTTTTTGCTTTATGAAGTTTACTTTCATTGCAAATTTCAGTTAATTAAAGCATTCCTTTTCATGTGTAATTTATCTGAGAATCTAGCTTGCAATTGCAATTCTTTTCAACACATCTTTTAATTCTTTCGAAAATAAATTGGAAACTTTGGTGAAGGAAGCTCTGCCTCGGTGCAAGATCTGGTCTCTTATCACAGGAACAAAGTACTCTAAGCCTTGAGGCTTAGAGCACCTCCACAAAGACATAAGTCTTCATTAAAGAAGGTAAAATATACTTTTTCACATAAGTACTGTACCTACACTAGTGCATGCAGATTGCAATATTACAAGAACATGTTGCTTGGTGTAGAAGGAATATAAATTTGGAAACAGATCTTTGCAAGGGCCCACTTGTTAATATGTTACCCATCTATACTGAAGATAAACATAGTATTTCATTTCAACATTTAATATTGCTTCCAGTTGTGTGAAAGTTCCTTTACTTTATTTCCTCGCAAATTATTCTTTTACATTCTAGCACTAGAATTTCTTTGGTGTCGATTGCCTTTAAGATTGTTTTTTGTCTGATTCTGCAACATTTCATTTAAGAAGTAGGATTAGGAATAGGAAAAGTTCATACCACTTCTGGCATTGCCTATGCTTCATCTCTAAGTTTACGAAACCCTGAGGTTGACAATTAAGTGTTGAAGGAGCTTGCTTAAGTGGAATTATTGCACCCAATATTTTGGCGTTGTTGTTGGGGAGGTGATTTGAATTGGTAAGAATTTTCCTTTTTTTGCAATAGGGGTAAATCTGCTATTATTTTTTCCTTCATTGTGCTT
>Ga0115851_102019_pt1 | contig 10783 bp, 9 predicted proteins | sample InSIn2gowninarea_FD_83865 | JGI IMG/M metagenome (GOLD analysis project Ga0115851, IMG submission 83865)
TGTTATGGCTTACTTTTAAGCACAAATCATACTAGAAAGTTGCAAGAATACTCTACCACTGACTGGTCACATTTGTGGCTTCTGTATAAGGGAAAGAATAATCAGATTCAAGTTGAGAGTGAACCTTTCGTGAAACATATTATCACGGTGCTTGAAACTCCTAATGAGCTTATTATTTATGTGAAAGTAATTTTTGGATTATTTTTTAGAAGTTGATCATGGATGTTAGCTTGCGTAGCCATCCTCTGTACCACCAGATATACAATTGGAACTCCTTCCTTGCAATCCAACTGGTTATAATGAATTTTGTAAACCAACCTCATTGCTACTAACAACGACTTTGTATTTTGATGGTTCGAAAACACAGGAGGGTTATGGAGCTGGTTATATTTTGATCAACCAGTGAAAGAATAAGTATCTAATCTCGTGCTGATTGGAATTTGAGTGCACAAACAATGTTTCCAAATATGAAGAATTCATTCTGGGATTGAGGAAAGGCATAAATCTCAAAGTGGATTAGCTTAAGGTAATAAGTGACTCAAATATTGTCACATGTCAGGTACAAAATACTATTCATTATGTGTCACCTAATCTTAGAAACTACCAACAAGAGGTATGACATCTTATTTCTTTCTTTATAGATTTTAATATCAATTCTGTTCGTAAGATTCACAATGTAGTCACATACACATTAGCTAACACTGCTACTAAGTTATCACCACTCAAAGATGGTTTTTCCATTAGATTATTTATAATCCATATGTGCCTGATGATTAGCAGATATTGAATTTTATGGCTAATGATGACTTGTTTAAATATGTGGCGATAGATGAAGATGAGCATGAGAGGGATTTGTAGGTGTTTTAGCACTTACATAAAGGGAACCCCATGCCCAGGAGACTTCTATCTTTAGAGAAGATTTATGACCTGCAAAACTACTTTAAGGGACCAACCAATGCTAAGACCCACAATTCTACGCTATTGCATGAGCAAGTTAATTTGGGCACCAAGGGAGATCCAAAATATGTGAATCACAGTATGCATTGTTCTCCCCAAGAGTGACAAACATTTGTCTATCATTTTCAAAAATTTCCAGATGTGTTTGCATGGACATATGATGATTTATTTTTTTATTTCTTATAATTTTTTTTATGACTAGCGGAATCGATAATGCATCAGCTCTCATACTCGTGTTACATAGGGTCAATCCCTGATGACTGCCACTATAACCTCGAGGTGCAACTACACCACCCCCAAGCACAAAACATAGGTAAGATGAGGTTTGAACCTGTGGCCTACACAATGACACAAATGCCTTAGCAATACATTTGTTAGACAAGAAGCTGCACCCCTAGGGGCTATGGACATATGATGATTAGAAGACCTATGATACACAAATTATCCAGCTTTTGATACCCATTAAGGAAGGGGTAAAGACATTTCAAAAAAAGTTAAGGAAATTTCATCCTAAGCTTGAACCCCTCATTCAGAAAGAACTAAAAAAAATGTTGGATGCTCAGATTATATTCAAAGTTCGTCATTGTACTTGGGTCTCAAATTTGGTTCCTATCAGAAATAAGTTTGGACAGATACACTTATGTGTTGATTTCCTCAACCTGAAGTGGGCTTCAAATAAAGATAATTATCCTATGCCATATATGGAGCAAATAATTTAGATGGTATTTGGTTCAGAGATGTTCTCACTATTAGACAGATTTTCTGGATACAACCAAGTTCTAGTAGTAGAACCCGACAGGTTTAAAAGTACTTTTAGGACTAAATGGGGTACATTTGCATTTCAGTGGATTTATTTTCGACTCATGAATGTTGGTGCCACCTTTTAAAAATATATGGACATTGTGTTCCATTATTTGATTGGAAAAAGTGTGGTTGTGTACTTTGATGATGTTATATTATTTTTGAAGAAAAGATCTGATCAATTTCATCATCTAAGGTTAATCTTTGAGAATTGTTAGAGATATGGAATATCTTTAAATCATAAGAAAATCATCTTTGCAGTGTCCAAGGGAAACCTCTTGGGATACATCATAGCTAAAAGAATAATTAAAGTAGACCCATAGCAGGTTAAGACTATTGCTCTGATTCCCTTTCTTGTGAATAAGAAAGTCATGCAATCATTATTGGGGAAAATTAACTTTATCTAGAAGTTAATCCTAGATTATGCATAGATTGTTAAGCCATTAAAAGAGATGATCAAGAAGTATGTGGTTTACAAGTGGAACCAAAGGGAGAAACATACCTTTTCTTGGATTAAGCAATCGATTACCAATGCCCCAACATTATATAGTTTGTATTTTAACAAGGATTTCTTGTTGTATACTTTAACTTTTGATGCATCTATTACATATGTTCTTACTTAGAAGGGAAATCAAGAAAATGAGTAGCCCATATTGTTTATGAGTGCTAGCTTACAGGGATCTGAAATGAATTATCCCACCATCGATAAAAAAGCCTATGTAGTATATAAGGTGGTGAATCACTTTAGGCCTTACCTCTTGAAAAGCCACGTTATTATCTTTGTGCCTCACCCAACGGTTAGATCGACCTTTGTACAACAAGAGTTGGGTGAGAGGAGGACGAACTAGATGACAAGCCTTCAAGAATGTGATCTAGAATCCAAGTCAATTCATATAATAAAAGGCCATGGTCTCTGCCGGCTTGCAATAGAAATAGTCAATTTTCTAGAAGAGGATTATTCTATATGGGAACAAGAAATCAAAATGTACAACATTGAGCAAGTTACCCCTACAAACGTAACCATGTCTTGGTACATTGATGTTCAACAATATCTAGAACACGACACCTTACCCTCACACTTATTTGCAAAACAGAAGAGGGAAATTCATCTTAAAGCTTTATCTTATTAACTTGTTCATGGTGTCATTTTTCAGAAGAACCACAATGGTGTTTGTTAGAGCCTAGATTGACCTGAGGCTGAAGGGAGGCAATCCTAGGATAACCACAAACTAAGCTTAACCTGGTAGCTAGCCCTACCAGGTCGGGAGAGGGCTCTGTCCTTGTCATTCTTAGTTGAGATGATTAAAATGAATATGTATTTTAAGCTAGGTATAGTAGCTCTAGGGTTTTTTGGTTGATTTTGAAGGTTTTGTTGCTGGATCAAATGGAGCAGGCAGCTTTGGGTCTAGGAAATCAAGTCAGAATTGCAGGGTGTTCTGTGGGGCGAGGTAGGTAGGTGTTTTAGCACTTAGAATTGAGTGAGATGGTAGGTCTAAGACTAGTGAGGGGCTGAGGAGGGCATGCACAGGTCATGAATCCTTTTCAAAAAGCTGAAAACATCAAAAACTAAATGTATTCCCAAGGTAGAGCACTGTTATCAATGTATTCTACCTATGTATCTTGATTCATTTAGTTAAGAAGAGTGAAATATATTTTGGAACATTTAACACATGAAAAAAACTAACCAAAAAAGGAGAAACAATTCCAAGACACATTACCACAAGAATCCCACAAAAATAGCTGCAAATCTTGGTTTATTTCCTTGCCAAACTGTTGATACAAGTGTACAATGAAGCTCAAAGCATCCACAAGAGTCCAACCTCTAAAAATGACTAATAAAGTACATAATATAGGCATCAAACCACCTGTTCTATCCATTAGGGGTCGAATCCATGAGAAAATGGGTTGTTTCAACCACATCTAAACTAAGAACAGGAATATAGGTAGTGGAATAACTTGCCTCTAAAACCATGGAAATTGATTCATTCAACCCCCCAAACCACCTCAAAATGATGAATCTACCCTCAAGCGTCATTTTTCAATTAAATTTACACACCATAGCATCATTTACATTCATAGATTCATCCAAAATGAGAGCAAAATTCAAATTGTAGAAAAACTAGGTGAAATTTTGATTTTTGAGCAAAACTGGCAAATTCATCCTATGCACAGTGCCACTGATCCTACGCGCAGAGCTTTTTCCAACCCATTTTTGGGGGCCTTTACCTTAGCCAAATTGAGCCCAAGATGGCTTGTTGGAAAGGTTTCCCTGTCTGGTTTCTGGAACATCTTGAATTTATGAATTTGGAGGTCATTTTCCTCCTCAAAAGTAGAATCTCCCAAGACTACCTCCTGTGTGCCCAAAAAGTGGCAGAGAGGTCTTTTTTTTATGGTTGTTTGGCCTTTAGGTGACCAAGATCTACTCCAAATTTGATGAAACTTTCTGGGTTTACTTATTTTTTCATGCTGAATCCAAATATGCAAGCCATTCTTCCAACAAGTGCCCTAGTCAAAAGTGTAGCGCCACCTATTGGAATTTCCTATGTTACAAAATTTAAAATTTGAAAATTATAAAATTTTACCAAAATTGTCCCAAAATTGGCACAAGGCACCCTCATGCACTACGTTGATGAGCTAATGAAGCATCAGCTAGTATTTCCAATTTGTTTTGATCCTTTTTTCTTCTTAAAGCCTTCCTCAATCTTGCCTTAAGCTTCCTCATTCTTATATTGCATATTTTGTTTCGGGTCATATAGTGATAGGCCATGTGGCGAAGCATATTCTTTTCTTTATTGGCCTTCTCAAGGTGCATGTTAACCCTTTCTAGCCAAGTTTCTTGATCATTCTCGATCTCTTGCCCAATGGAGGTCATCTTGACTTTTGCCTTCTTTGCCTCTTGCTGCTTCTCCTTAATCATTTGCAACTCCATGATAACTTGCTTATCAATTAATTTTTTGTTTTCCTGCTCAAGGTAATTGATGATCCACTTTTCCCTTTCCAAATTGATTGACAAGGCTTGAATGTCAGCCTCTTGTTTCTTGATGATGTCCTTAGTTATCTGTGTGCTTTGAGTCTCAACATCGATGACATCAATTCCCTGTGTCTCCTCATGAACAACAAGGCCAAAGTCCCTCTTTTGCTCATCACTAGGATCCTCCTCTTGCATTTTTTCTTTGGCTTTACCTTTTTCCTTGCTATGCTGCCCAACATGTACCTGCTTTGCTGAAGAAGAATGCAAAGCCCCTTCCACTCCTTGCAGAGATAGCATTTGCCTATGGCCTGTAGATGAAGGCGAGACCCCTTCCACTCCTTGTGGAGATAATACTCGCATGGCAGCTATAAAAAGTTTCCTAGTACCTCTCTCATAAGTGACAAACACTGGCACTCCAACAGTTCCGTTTTCTTTGACTTGATCATGTCCTGAAGGTCCTCCTTCCTCTTGATGCACTGATGAAAATACTTGAGGGACTTTGAACGCCTCATGAGAAATGAAGGTTTCCCATGGTATATTCAGTAGATTTAGCTCATGTAAGACAATAATTTTGATCACATAGAAGTGGTAAATGCTATTTAACTGTTGGGGATATGGCTTTTTCTTAACATAGTGTGCCATCTTTTCAATATTCTAAAACATGAAGAAAGGAATATCCATCATCCCCACTCTAGTAAAATTCATCAATAATGTAATGTGGTAGGCATACAACCATGAAAACCTACCTTCACAAGTAAAGTATTTAATGATGACCCTCATGAGTGGAGCAAACCTATCCTCCAAGAATTTGAAGGGAAACACCTTTTCAATTTGCCATGGTATTTAGCCTTGATGTATGGCTCATAGTAATCCCTGTCAATGTACTATCCTTTGTTCCATTTTTCACCTACATTTGGACTGCCTGTAGCCTCTGTAGGTGACAGAGTGAAGGTAACTCTAGCAAGTTTTACCTCATTATTGTCCGTTGTGTCACAAATAACCTCGCTAATTCATGACGGAATTTGACCCTCTCCACCATTTCGTAGAAATCAAAACAAGACTGATGTTTGAAACATGAGATGGCAAGTGGAAAAGCAAGAAATTCTCTCAAACTGATGGGCTCCTCCCTAATTATCTTGCCCCCTTTGTGAGGTCTCTTTTGATGCAAATTTCTTTCTCTAGAACTGTCACAAAGGGTATCTTCCCTAGTTTCATAATCACTGTCTCTCTCCATTGGTTTTAATGACCGTAAATGCTGGTGAGGAATGAAGGAGTAGGGTGGATGAATGATGAGTATGAAGAGATTTTAAAAAGAAGGGAAATGAGTGAGATGAATGAGGATATGAATGGGATTTAGGGAGTGAAGGATTTGGGGATTTAGGGAATAAGGGGAGTGAGTAGGGTTTTGTATGTAGGATATAGGATTTCAAGGATAGTGTATAGTTTGTGTATGTAAGGTAGGTTTTGGGAGTTTTATGTGTGGGAATGGGAAAATATGAAGGGAATAATGTTTAGGGAATCTTGTGCGGGGCTTAGGTTTTAGGGAACAACAACTAGGTGAGGAAAGACAACAATAAAACAGTGGATTATAGAATATATGAGATATTTTAATGACAACTAGGGTTCATTTTTAAGAGACAAACTGCCCACAAACTAAGTGCAAAAATCCTTCTCAAGCAAGAATGGCAATGATACTTACTTGTAAAGGGGATGAACTTGGCGATTTGAGGTGCTTTGAGGTGAGTCTGAGCGATTAGCAGTGTTTTGGGAGTGTTTAACAGGTGCGTAGCACCCATAAACAGGTGCGTAGCACCAACTGTATGCACAGCGCCAGTGTAATTTTACACTGGCAGAAGCTCCCAGGTGTGCAGTGCCTATCCAATGTGGAACACCAACTGACAGGTGCGTAGCGCCCGCAAATTTCTTCAAAAACACCATGACTTGCTTCCTTGTGCTCAATGACAACTGAAAATCGTGTTTTGGATCTCTTTACCAATTTAAACTTCAAAAATGAGGCGACATAAGATATGGATGGCCTTTTATAGCTTCTCAACCTTTGATTATTATTTTTTTAAATCCCACTTTATAATGTTCTCTCTTGAAATACTTTGTTTTTGCTGATATTTGACTTTTGTAGTGGCGGGAGTTGGCAAGGTCACCAGGTGACCAGGAGCAGCATATGAACATTTATAACATATAGAAAACAAAATTACATCAAATTACATGAAATGGAACAATAAAATACAAATGCTCTATTTGAGCTTTATTTAGCTTATAAAAAGGAAATTATGATCTTCTAAACTTTATTAAGCTCCCCATGTGTCTGTTGACCATTATTATTCATTTTAAATGACCATGACATAAAACCCTAAGACCTAATGAAACTAAACCCTAGGACTAGTTTTTATAAATGAAATGAACTGAAAGGACTATGAATGACTGAAAAGATATGCGAAGTAGGTCAACAAGTATATAGCATGAGGGACAAATGAAATGAAACCCTACCATCAGTTGATCCATGACCTAATGGAGTGCAACTCATCAGAATGGGACACCTAATATGAAATGCAAAAGAGTAATTTGATCACTGATGGCAGTGTGAAAGCACTGACGCTAACAGTGTCATGTTCAAATTCTTGGAAGCATAAGAATGAGAAAGTTTATTGAAAGACCTTCACAATAGGCTAGATGGTGGAAACTATGTAGGTGACACTGTTGCTCATAAAGTCATGTGGACCGCTTAATATTGGCCCACACTATTTAAGGATGCACATGGATATAATGATTAGTGTTCTGTATGCCAAAGATGTGCTGGCCAAGATAAGAAGTAAGCCACCCCATTGCAACCCATTTCTATTGAAGAGTATTATCAACAATGGGGAGTGGATGTTATTGGTGAATTTTTTCCTCATTCATCAAGTCAACAACAATATATCTTAACCACCACTAATTACTTTACTTAGCGGGCTGAAGTAGTTCCATTGAAATAAGTGAACAAGCAGGAAGTCATCCACTTAAATGAAATATCATCACCAAGTTTGGTGTTCCCACATCACTTGTTTTTGATACTGCAACTTACTTTTCTCGCTAAAAATTTATGATTTTTTCATTAGAGAATGGTATTTTTTAAAGAACTCATATAATTAATACACTCAGGGAAACAATTTAGCTTAGCCTACTAATAAGAATTTAAATCACATCATCAAGAAAACCATTTACTTTGAGCAAAGGAATTGGCATAATGCATTCATGAATGCTTTGCGGGTTAACTATGTCACACTGAAACTCTCTCTAGATACTTCCATTTATTTCCTCATGTATGGAAAAATATACTATCCTTCCTTCGAAAATATACTTCCTGACCTTTCAACTTTCTCAAGAATCCAGAGGTAAACCCTGTCTTGTTGTTTAAAGTAGGATAAATACCCTATTTAAGTTAGAGGAAGAAAGGTGGAAAACAAAAGAAAAGTTTGTTATGCATCAAAACAATATCAAGTGTTGGTTTAACAAGAAGTCTACATGGAACAAGGAATTCTATGTGGGGGACCTAGTATTGAAATGGGACACAGCCCATGAAGAGAAATCTAAACATACCAAATTTTAGTCCTTGTGGATCAAACACTTTGTTATGCATGATAAGCCTGGCCACCATACCTATCATCTCCAATTATTAGATGGTAAGATGGAACCACTTCTTGTTAATGACCAAGATCTCAAGCGTTACTTCCAATAGCAGCCTAGGTTTTTATTTCTAATTATGTATATATTTCTTTCCTTGTTCAATTTTGTTTTCTTTGTCTCGTTTATGTCATGTTTTGTCGTTTCTATTGTCCTTTTGTTTTAGTAATTATTGTGAACAATACCTTATGTGAAAGTGTTTTGTCTAGTTCTAATTGATTTGAGAAAGTTTAAAGGGATTTGTGACATACAACAACACTTGGTTAACTTTTGGTCCCTATTATTTTCTTGGGTTTAGTATCTTTTAAGTTAATGATGTTTGAAGGGAAAATATGATTTATTTAAATGGAATGCTATAAGTGAAACCATGATGCCCAAATCTATTTTAGAATCTTCATTCCTTAACTCAGTGTTGTAATTGAATGGTGTTTTGCATGTCGATATAATCAAGTTGAGAAGGGAAAGGGGAAAATTGAAGGTGAGGATACTAATTTTAGATGTATATAATGGTCTCTCAAGGAATAATCTCTCTTTCTCTCAATAAGACGGGATCCCTCTTCCACCCTGGAAATATAAACACCAACAAAATGCTAATGAGCATATTGAAAATGAAATAAGGGGTGAAATAAGAGAAAGGCTTCAAGCATATAGAGGTGAAGCAAGTAACTTCATCACGGGTACTTAATAGGCTTGTTGGCAACAAAGCAATGCTTATATTCCTACAGTGACTCCAACGAGGTACTGAACATGCCTACTGGCAGTAGAGCAACATCAGAGATGGAACTAAAACTTTAATCATTTCAAACTCACGACTATATATTACCCTTTTCCTAGATAGAAAATTTGTGATATGGTAATATTTTAAAATGTGTTCAGCCGAGAATGGGAATGGGAGAGACTAATACATAACCAAGATAAATAGGAAAGCTGAGGTAGTCTACATGATGAATCAATACATCCTGAAAGACTAGATCCTGTGCATAAGGTGACACCTAAACAAAGAAGTTGGGGGTTCTTCTAGTGAATCACCAAGTGTTGTCGCTGCTACAACACCCTCCAAATTGTGGTTTATATTCAAACTTTGGAGCCTCCTTTTGATCATGTGAATTGTCATTTTTAGTTAAAGAGTCATCCCACATTTTCGTCCTAAGTTTATTTGTCCCTTTTTGAAGGAATTCCAAGTGTCGTTTTTTGTCAAGGGAAGCATCGCTCTTTGTGAAAAGGAGTCATAACACACTTTTAAGAGGAAAATCCAATTATTTATCTTGTATTAATGGATTCTATATATCATAGGGACATGCATGGACTCATTCTCAAAGTACTGCACACCTTCTTGTTGTAGTCAACACTTGTGTCACAAAATGTATCTTAAGTATCGCACTTGGAGGTAAGTGCCATGTTGTTGTCGTTTCAATGGATGCAAGTTGATTTTGGGTATTGAGTGTTTCATTGTCATGTGTTTGGTCATGTATGACTGTGTGATCATGTTTAGGTCTTGTTACATGCTTTGATCTCACCTTTTTGCCTTACTGATCCCATATTTAGTCGATTTTGGAGTTTTCTTTCCTTCACAACTTTCTCGACCAAGAACCCATCCTATTTCCTTCTTGAACTACGTAATGCATAGTCAAAAGACCTAATAAAACATCTGCTACCTCCTGGAACTGTGCAATGTGCAGTCACAAAGATCTACCTCCCAGAACTGTGCTTTGCACAATCTTAATGCCCAATCACTAATGATTGCACTTGGCCACTATGCAGTCATTACCCAACCTTGCCTCTACTATGCACTGCACACTTTTAGTCGGCAGTTGGGCCATGTATCAGTCCCTAAATCCCTCACTTGTGCAATGCGTGGACCCACCTCTTCTCTTTCAATGATGGGTTTTCCTCCTAAGTTGTTAATTTGTTTTTGACTACAAAATCCAATGCCTTTTGTGTGAATGATTACGTTATGGTTGATTTGGTTATTAGATGTAGTATTTGTTGTATTTCACTTAAGCTCTCTCTTTTATTGCTATGTCATCTATTTTGTTTATCATTTTCCTTTATGTCTTCCCAAAAATGAAAAAAAATACTATTAATGTGTTGATGATGCTGAATGTCACCAACAATCAGGGGGTCTCTTTGATTTGAAGTCCCAATTAGACCTCACACCATTTGGAGTAGGAGCCCCATTCGAGAATAGACTCAGTTTCCATAATCTTAAATATTTTCCTTGTTTGCAGCAAATGGCACAAGAGAAACGCATATACTTTCGAGATAAACAAGTTAGCCTCGTGATGTATTCAATTGCAAAGTGTATAATGGTTCTTTCATGGAAAGGAAGAGAAAGGGACTATTTAAGAGAAAAGTAATAGTAATATCCTAATAAAG
>Ga0115851_102027_pt1 | contig 10765 bp, 9 predicted proteins | sample InSIn2gowninarea_FD_83865 | JGI IMG/M metagenome (GOLD analysis project Ga0115851, IMG submission 83865)
CAAGCTTTGGGGATTCCTTCAGAATCAGTTTTACTAGCTTCTACTGGGGTAATTGGACAACAAATCAAAATGGAAGCTATGCGATCGGGTATTCCTCAACTTGTAGCGGCGGCTTCGGATACTGGCAGCGATGCGGCGGCGCAAGCAATTGTTACGACCGATTTGGTGACAAAATCTATTGCTTTAGAAACTACCATAAGTGATCGCCCTGTACGCATTGGCGGCATTTGCAAAGGGTCGGGGATGATTCACCCCAATATGGCGACTCTGCTTGCTTTTGTGACTTGCGATGCGGTGGTTTCTCCAGCGTTATGGCAGCAAATGTTGAGCCGTGCGGCAGATAAAAGTTTTAACCAAATTACGGTAGATGGCGATACAAGTACCAATGATACGCTTCTTGCTCTAGCTAATGGACAATCGCGCACTCCAGCAATTACGGAAATGAATGCAGAGGCGGAAAAGCTGGAAGCAATGTTAACGGCGGTCTGCCAGCATTTGGCAAAAGCGATCGCTCGTGATGGTGAAGGTGCTACTTGTTTAATAGAGGTGCAAGTTTCTGGCGCTACAGATGAAAAGACCGCTAGGCAAGTTGCTAAAACTATTGTCGGCTCTGCTTTATTTAAATCTGCCGTTTTTGGGCGCGATCCCAATTGGGGCAGGATTGCGGCGGCGGCGGGGCGCGCTGGTGTCCCTTTTGAACAGGAGAACTTACGGATTATGTTAGGGGATTTTCTACTAATGGAAAATGGTCAACCTTTACCTTTTGATCGCGTTGCGGCGAGTAACTATATGAAACAAAAAGCAAATAGTGTTGTTCCAAATCAAGGGGTGGAGAAGCTTAGTGTTAATAGTAGTAATGATTTATTACTGGTTGAAGATGGGGAATCTGTACCTTTTGAACGCAGTGCTGCTAGTCGTTATTTGAAAGATGACACAATTTTAATTTCTGTCAGTATTGGCAATGGTTCGGGAACGGGTACGGCTTGGGGTTGCGATCTCAGCTACGATTACGTGAAAATTAATGCCGAATATACTACTTAAAATTCGCCTATCCTAAATCGCTGCTGGCGGATGTGGGAAAACGATCGCCTTCTTGCCCGTTATTGTAATAATACAGGGTGCGAATCGGGTACGGGATGGGAATATCTGCTTGTTCGCAGGCGGTTTTTAAGGCAATAATTACGCGGGTTTTAGTTTGGCGCACTTGGACTTTTTGCGGTAACGTCCAGTAACGAATCATTAGATCGATGGAACTATCGCCAAAGCCTACGGCATCTACTTCCGGTAAAGGATCGGGTAATACTCCGGGTACAGTTGCAACGGTTTTGACTAAAATATCTATTGCTTTAGTTAAAGGCGTATTGTAGTCAATGCCCAATGCTAAATCTGTCCGGCGGTGAGGCATAGCGGTTAGTACCTGCACGGGACTTGTAAATACAATGGAATTGGGAATAACTACGCGCTCTCCTTGGTAGGTTTTTATTTGAGTAGAGCGAATCGTAATGTCTTCAATAGTTCCTTCAAACTCATTAACAATAATTTGATCGCCTAAGCGAAAAGGTTCGTTTAGTAACAATAATATTCCTGCTAAAAAGTTCTTGAAAATATCTTGAAAAGCAAAGCCAATTGCAACGGAGCCTAAGCCTAACAAACCAACAATATCACCCAATCCCAAATCGGGAAAAGCGATTACACAAGCAAATAATATTCCTGCTACCCAAGTTGCTACATAACTAATTTGAGTTAGTAGCGATCGCAATGAGTGACTTTTTAGTACCCGTCTTCCCGTCGCTGCTGCTATTCGCTTGGTTAAATTAGCTGTATAGCGCGTGATAAACAAAATTGCGATCGCAAATATTATTCCTGGCAACGATTCAATCACACTACCAGTTAGGCGGATTAAGCTTAGTTTAATTTCTTGTAGTAAGGCATTCATCGGCTAATTCTTGTTGTGCCTAGAATTTTACTACTTAATTATCCGCATTACTCATACACCAATTAGTCAAAATCCGCTTAAAACTTCAGCTAATTTCAGTTTGAAACTCTAGATGCAGGTTTGAGCAACAACCAACTTGCAAAAAAGAAGGATGCAGTAAAAAGCTGCATTATATCTACTGCTGACAAATATCCGTCAGATAGCGAAGCAATACTTCTATCGGTAATTCCAAACAACCAAGATGAAGTACCAAATAGCCAAATCCCATTTCTTAAGCTACCTAAAAACATTGTTGCTTCGGATGATTGCTGATTATTCATAACATTAGTCTTTTCTGGAGATGAGTTTGTATTCAGATAGCCCTATTTAGACGATGGTAGACAAACTTGAATTTTGTCCCCCTTAGATTCTTACTTTAAGAAATGTCTCTTTTGTTTGCCATTACTCTAAAGAAGTATTTAGATATATTGACAACTTGTACCTTAATAACTTATAAGCAGTGTTTTTAAAATATGCTTTGTTAGAGGTAATCCTAGCGATTTGAGATAATTGCCTAATAAGATAAATTGATGAAAGTCTGTAGCAAAACTAAATCGCAAAATCTATCCTTAGACGGATGATAATTAGTTTAATGAAGAAGTCTACCTTCAGATACTCAATAATCAGCGCCCAAATGGCTTCAATAAAGAAAAATTAAAAAGATATTTATGCCTGTCGCTCAAATAAATAAAAAAGCACTGTTACATAGCCCAATTTTAGGATTAGTTTGTATTACTGCTTCTAAAGAGATTCGCTATCGGACGATTACCCGTACTCGCTATTTAAAACTCAGCGAAACCGAACGCCAAGCCACTCTTTCAAGTCTTTATAGTGACAATATCAGTCGTCTAGATAAAGCTGTAGATTTTTGTCAGCAACACTCAATTAAGCTTTATAGACTACCTTCTGGCTTATTTCCCATGAGCGATTGGGAAGATAATATCGGCGAAACAATCCTTGACTCAATGAGCGCACAATTGGCTTTAATTGGCGCAAAAGCCCAGCAATTAGGCATTAGATTAGTATCCCATCCCGATCAGTTTGTAGTTTTAAGCTCCGATTCAGCGCAAGTATTAGCAAATAGCATCAAAATTCTGGAAGGACACGCAAAAGTCTTTGATTTACTCGGACTTGCGCGATCGCCTTGGGCATTAATGAACATTCATGGCGGCAAATCGCAACGAATAGATCGGCTTGTAGAAGTATTAGCAGAATTACCCGCTCATATCCGTGCTCGCTTAACTTTTGAAAATGATGAATACTCTTATAGTTCCGCCGAAATATTAGAAGTATGCACTAGATCCGGCGTACCAATGGTATTTGATGCCCATCATCACATTTGCCACGAAGGTTTGACAACTTATGAAGATCCTTCTGTAGCTGAAATGTTTTATGCAGCAAGGGAAACTTGGAGTAATCCAGATTGGCAATTAGTACATATTTCTAACGGACAATCTAGTTTTAGCGATCGCACTCATAGCGATTTTATTACCGATATGCCTAGCGTATACCGCGAAGCACCCTGGATCGAAATAGAAGCTAAAGCTAAAGAGGAAGCAATTTATCGTGTAGAAGCCGAATGGCTTATGGGAGAATAATTTTTAACTAAGCCTTACCGCTATCTATGCTTGCAATCGACTTTGGTACAAGTAATACTTGTGTAACTCGCATTAATCCCGTCACTGGACAATCAGAAACTCTCAGCATTCCTGGCTTATCTCAGCAAATCGGCGCTAATCCGCCCTTAATTCCTAGCCTCGTGTATGTAGAAAACGCTGCCGAAGGTAAAGTATTAATAGGGCAACAAGTGCGCGATCGCGGTTACGATAGCAAAAACGATCCGAGATTCTTCCGTAGCTTCAAACGCGGTATTGGCGCAAATATTCAAGGCTTTTTACCGGAATTAGACGGGCAATTTATTACTTTTGAGCAAATCGGAACATGGTTTTTAACTAATCTAATTTCTCAACTAGGAACCATAGAATCATTAGTTTTAACCGTACCTGTAGATAGCTTTGAATCTTACCGCCACTGGCTGGGAGAAGTCTGTCAAACTTTGCCTATAGAGCAAGTTAGAATGCTAGATGAGCCTACCGCCGCCGCTTTAGGCTATGGAATGGCGGATAAAGAAAATTTGCTAGTAATTGACTTTGGCGGCGGGACATTAGATTTGTCTTTGGTACGTCTAGATGCAAGCATCCAAGCAGGTAAAACTCCTTTGGGCTTTTTGTTAAAGTTTGGGCAAAAGTCCTTAGCTGAAAAATCTGGGCAAAAGTTAAAAACGGCGCGCGTACTAGCTAAAGCTGGGCAAAATTTGGGTGGTACAGATATCGATAATTGGTTAGTGGAATACTTTGCCACAAATCAAGGATTAGCCGCTACATCCCTCACTGCGCGGCTGGCGGAGCGGGTAAAAATTCAATTATCTTCCCAACAGCAAGCAAGTGAAGTTTATTTTGATGATGAAACCCTAGACAGTTACGAATTAGAACTAAACCGTGACACTTTAGAAACCATCCTCAAAGAACATCAGTTTTTTGAGCAACTAGACGACTGTATGACGCAGCTATTGTATCAAGCGCGGCGACAAGGTTTAGAAATAGCCGATATTAATGCAGTGCTATTAGTTGGCGGTACTTCACAAATGCCTATAGTGCAAAACTGGGTGCAAAAATACTTCGATCCAGCCTTAATAAGTAACCAAAAACCCTTTGAAGCGATCGCATCTGGCGCACTTCAACTAAATCAAGGTGTGGAAGTAAAAGACTTTCTCTATCACAGCTACGGTGTGCGTTATTGGGATAGGCGCAATAATCGCCACAATTGGCATCCTTTAATTAAAATCGGACAACCTTACCCAATGCAAGATCCTGTAGAGCTAGTATTGGGTGCTTCAGTGGAAAATCAGCCAAGTATTGAATTAATTATTGGCGAATTGGGAAGCGAAACGGGAGCAACGGAAGTTTATTATGATGGCGAGATGTTGATTACTCGTCGCCAGAAAGACAGCCAAATTCAAGTACAGCCATTGAACGATAAGGATGATGCAGCAACCATTGCTCAATTAACGCCCCCAGGATTTCCCGGAAGCGATCGCATTCGAGTGTTATTCTACGTTGACGCGCAGCGTTTTTTAAGAATGACTGTTGAAGATTTGCTCACAAATCAAACTTTATTAGAAGATCGATTAGTTACACAGTTGAGTTAATAAATATTCCAAAATCTATGGGTTATTTATTACTTACAAAACGGTGAGATCCCCCCTAACCCCCATTAAAAAGGGGGGTTAGGGGGGATCTCTGAATATTGCATTTTTACTTCAACTTTCTTGACTCAATAGTAAATTCGGGGATTTGCTCAAGTTCCCGCTCTACAAGATTATATTGTTCGCAAACCAAACTTAAACGGTTAGAAACCGCACTTTTAACTTCATTCACCGAATGAGTTAAATCTCCTTGGAAAAGTACCAACGTATTGTATTGCGGTTTTATACAGCCAACTTGTTTTTTACCGTGACGCAATACTAATTCGCCGCCTTCTATCTCTGATGGAACTTGCACGTACAAAACACTTACAATCGCAGGAGGAGCGATAGTTTTGCAATACGATCGCAAACTGCGATCTATATGTGGATCTACACGCGAACCTTGGTTTAACACCAAAGGATTGAGATAAAAGGCGTTGCAGTCTTGTTGTAAAGCAATACTGAGATAGTTTTTAAAAAACGGAAAATAGCGTTCAACTTCGCTAATATGCGACCTTTGAAACACAACAGAAAACCCCTTTGTTGCTACAAAATCGCGGTTGAGATTGTTTACTGCTAAATATGGACAAGCTAAAATCTTGGACTGTAACTTTGTTAGGTAATTAGGCTTAAATGTGTTCTGTACGGTGCTGTAATAACTCATAGATCGGTCTGATTTAGGCTCGGCGGCAAAAATGATATTTTATAGCTGTCGCAGCAAAGTTTGACATCGAAGTGCGATCGCCTCCCAATCTCCCGCATCTACCAATTGCTGAGGAAATAACTCTCTCGAAAGTCCTACAGCGATCGCACCCGCACTTAAAAACTCTTTCGCATTATCAACTGTTACCCCTCCAGTGGGAATTAGCGGTATGTGTCCCAAGGGTGCTTGCAGGCTTTTAATGTAGCTTGCTCCCCCTACTGCTTGCACTGGAAACACTTTTACACAACTTGCGCCTGCATTCCAAGCGGTGACAATTTCTGTCGGTGACAGCGCCCCCGGTATAATTGGTATATCTCCCGCTTTTGCAATCATTGCTATATCGGTATGGGGTGTAAATAAAAATTGCGCTCCCGATGCGATCGCTTGCTTTTGTTGTTTTAGGTTTAGTAGCGTTCCCGTACCAATCGCACAACTTGGCAACTCGTCACGCAATTGGGAAATTGTTTCAGATGCGCGATCGCTATTCCAAGTAATTTCGATTAAGTTTACTCCTCCCTCCGCTACAGCTTTTGCCATTTGTAAAGATAAATCTTTTTGCTGAGAGCGGATAACAGCAATTAGTTTATTTTTTTGCAACAAAGATAACCAATTTTGGCTAGATATTTTCATTTTTTAAAATACCTATACAACGAAGCAACTTTTATTTTTGGAATACAGCTTTTATTCAGCCTCAAGAGCGAGCTATTTCAGCCATCAGAAGGATGAAACTATTTGTGTATATTCTTACTCTACAGAAGTAGGTAATATTTTGTATCAGATAAAACTATGCCCCTTTACAAGCTTGAAGATTTCGATCCGCAATACCGTCAAACCTTTAACGGTGAAGATGTTAAATCAATGGATCTCTATACTGAAAGTGGTAATCATATCGGTAAAATAGCCGATGCTTTAGTAGACAACGAAGGTCGGTTTCGGTATTTAGTTATTGATACAGGTATAGAAAATTCAAGCAAGCAAATATTATTACCTATAGGGCTTTCGCGGATCGATTATAACGCCCAGCGTGTTTATGTAGATGGTTTAAGTAAAGAACAAGTAGAACGCCTACCAGAATACAACGACCGAATTGTAGTTGATTACGACTACGAGGAGCAAGTTCGGGGCGTATATCGCCAAAATCCTTCGCCCCAATCTGTCGATCGTAGCACTTATAATTATCAGCAAGAACCTTCTTTATACGACTTAAGCGAAGAAAATCATCAAACTTTCAAGCTATACGAAGAAAGATTAATTGCTAATAAAAGTCGGGTTAAAACTGGTGAAGTAGCAGTTAGCAAACATATTGAGACTGAAACAGCAGTTGTTTCTGTACCAATTACTAAAGAAAGAGTAGTTATTGAACGCTCAACGCCTTCCACTGTAGGTCAAATAGTTTCTCCTAGCGAAATTGATTTTCAATCTGGGGAAGTAGCCCGGATTGAATTGTACGAAGAAAAACCAGAATTTCATAAAGAAACTTTTGTCCGTGAAGAAGTCCGAGTAACAAAAGTTGTCGATCGAGATACTGTAGAAGCTCAAGAAACAATCCGCCGAGAAGAATTAGATATTAATACTGAAGGTAATCCAACTATGACTTCAGATACATCGCTCTTAAATGAAAATCTTTAAGTAACGATCAAATAAGCGTTTAATAGTTGACTAACCAAAAAACAGTTTAAGCAAAAGAAAACTTTTGCTTGAACGCACGATTTACTAATATTCAAATTTTTGCAAAATTCTGTATGGCACTTTATAAGTTAGATGAATTTTATCCCAACTATCAAGAAGAATTGTTTGATGGTGAAGACATTAAAGGTCTTGATGTTTATGCCGGAAAATCCGATGATAAAATTGGTAGTATAGAGAATGCGTTAGTTGACGAGCAAGGTTGCTTTCGGTATTTTGTAATTGATACAGGATTTTGGATTTTTGGAAAAAAAGTCTTACTACCAGTTGGTAAATGTCATATTGATGCTAAAGCAAAACGGATAAATGCCATAGGTATTAGCAACAAAAAACAAATAGAAGACTTACCCGAATATCACGAGAGCAAAACTCCCGATCGCAAATACGAGGAGCAGGTAAAACAAGTTTATCATCCTCCAGTCATGAAGTCTTTAGAAGAACCTACTGTAAACTCACTTCCCAATCTTCCGCCTTTAACAGCAAGCAGTTACACAGAACGTAGCGCAAAAAGCGATCGCTCCAACTATGACTATCAACAAGATCCATCTTTGTATAACTTAGATCCTGACAATCATCAAACTCTTAAGTTATACGAAGAAAGGCTAGTTACAAACAAAAAACGTCAGCAAACTGGGGAAGTAGTTCTTGCCAAGCACGTTGAAACTGAAACTGCTAAAGTTTCTTTACCCCTAGAAAAAGACCGGATTGTAATTGAACGTAGCACTCCTAAAAATAGCAAAGTAACTTCTGTTAAAGATGCAAGTTTTCAAGAAGGAGAAATAGTTAGGATGAAGGTTTATGAAGAAACTGCTGATGTTCATAAAGAAGCCTTTATCCGCGAAGAAGTAACAATCAAAAAAGAAGTAGATGTCGATACAGTCAAAGCTCAAGAAACCTTACGCCGAGAGGAACTAGATATTGATACTAGAGGTCGTCTAGATATTGATACTCAAAACAGCTAATGTTTTTTGCAATCGTTCCAATCTAGTCTTCTTAGAATATATTAAGAAGATTAGATTGGTATTTTGTTTGTCAAAATAACTAAACCAATATTTTTAAATAGATAAATTAATTATCACCAAATAACAATATTTGCAGCTATCTATTAATTTTTATTACAGAGTAAGTATCTACCTTTTGTAGTCAATCAAATATAAATAAGTCATTCATTGGGAAGATGGAAAAACCATAATATCTTAATAAATTATTGAAGTGTAGAGCAAAAAATAGGGGATTTAGATTATGGCATTAGTAAAAATTCAAGATTACGATCCAGATTACCGCGATAGTTTAGGTGACTCCGATCTCAAAGGCATGGGAGTATATACCCAAGCAGACGAAAAGATCGGCACTATTCACGACATTTTAGTAGATGAAGAAGGGCAGTTCCGTTACTTAGTAGTAGATTTAGGTTTTTGGATTTTCGGCAAACAAGTTTTACTACCAGTTGGACGCTCTCAGATCGACCAAAATAGCGATCGCGTTTATGCAATTGGTATGACTAGAGAGCAAGCTGAGAACCTACCAGAATTTAGCGATCGCCTAGCTTTAGATTACGATTACGAAGAAAAAGTTAGAGGTGTATATCGTACACCCGCCGTTGGGGCTTCTACAAGCGCCGTAACCGACACTGCTGCCCCTGTGGACATCGCCATGCCTCTAGAATCCTCTGCGCCACTAGATGTTGCTTCTACTGCTGGTATGACTGGTGCTAGTACAACCCCCACTTATAGCCGCGACACCTATAACTATCAACAAGAGCCTGACTTGTACAACGTCAGAGACACCAACAATCAAACTCTCAAACTATACCAAGAACGCCTAATTGCTAACAAAAAGCGCGTTAAAACTGGCGATGTTACTGTAGGCAAGCACGTTGAAACTGAGACAGCACAAGTATCCGTACCAATCGAAAAAGAGCGTGTGGTAATTGAGCGCGTCACTCCAACCGATGCAGGAGTCGCTGTAAACCCAGGTGAAGCAACGTTCCGCGAAGGCGAAGTAGCTCACGTCGAAATTTATGAAGAAACGGCTGACATTCACAAAGAAGCCTTTGTCAGAGAAGAAATTAAGGTCAGAAAAGAAGTAGAACAGGAAACTGTCGAAGCTAAAGAAACACTACGTCGCGAAGAATTAGACATTAATACTGGTGGAATCCCGGTTGATGAACGCCGCGATCGCATTTAAGCTAGATTAGCAACTTTCTCCAAGCGTCTAGCCTAAGCTGTAGTTAAACAGTTTTGTAGCTAACCTGATGCAGGCAGGACATATATCATGTCCTGCCTGCACTTTTGCAGATGAAACATCCCCTTAATAATTGTCAATTTGCTTTCCTGAAGTTATCATTTGTTTTTATTGAACAGCTTGAAAATAAACGTATAAAATCAATAGGTAGTAATAAATATGAATAGTTCTGATAATAATTTTTCTGAGTACGAAGATACCAATCGCTTAAATACTGAGTCTTCTAATACACAGGATGAGTCTAAAGAGCAAGACGATAAAAACACTGAATCTTTATTTGAATCGCAAAATTTTCTAAGTCAATCATCTGATGATGATTTAATGAGCTTATTTGCAAGTTCTGGGATGTTAGAAGGGGATAACACCGAACTATTTAATAATCCCGAAATGATGGCAATGGGAGAAGAAGCAGAATTATTTAACACTCCTGCAATTCCAAAAGAAATAAGTGAAATGGACTTGTTTAACAATCCCGAAATGATGGCAATGGGAGACGAAATTAATTTATTTGCCACTTCCGAAGTCCCAGGGGAAACAAGTGAAATGGACTTGTTTAACAATCCCGAAATGATGTCTATGGGAGACGAAACTAATCTATTTGTCACTCCAGAGATGAGCGCAACAGCAGCAGAAGAAGCTGAGTTATTTAATGTGTCTCAAATCCCAGGGGAAACAAGTGAAATGGACTTGTTTAACAATCCCGAAATGATGGCAATGGGAGACGAAACTAATCTATTTGCCACTTCCGAAGTCCCAGGGGAAACAAGTGAAATGGACTTGTTTAATAATCCCGAAATGATGTCTATGGGAGACGAAACTAATCTATTTGTCACTCCAGAGATGAGCGCAACAGCAGCAGAAGAAGCTGAGTTATTTAATGTGTCTCAAATCCCAGGGGAAACAAGTGAAATGG
>Ga0115851_102028_pt1 | contig 10765 bp, 13 predicted proteins | sample InSIn2gowninarea_FD_83865 | JGI IMG/M metagenome (GOLD analysis project Ga0115851, IMG submission 83865)
TGAAATAACTTAAGAATACAAGTGCAATAAGAGGAACCTTTGATGCTAGGGTTGAGACCTAACCAAAGAGCTTCAACCCTCTGAGTCAACTTAGTGTTGGATCAAGGGAATTCTCATTTCATTAACATATCAAAAAAATGCATAACAGTGTTGTGATACAATCCTTGAATTCGAAAGTGTTTATCTATCTTCCCTAGAAAATTTGAATCATAATGAGGCTCTAGGCCTCCTTATTTATGCAACTGAAGTTTCCAACAACTTCCTTAAATCTAAGGAGGCTTGGCTCCCAATCTCAAGATAAACTGGTTCTTAACTATCACTGGCTCGGCTGCCAATGATTCTCATGACTCGGTTACCTGCAACTCCAAGCTAATGTGATTTGATTGAGGGATCTTCGAATGAGTGAGGATTTAATGAGGAAGATCCATCTCCTATAATGTCTCCGTCTTGTCTCATTCAATTTCCTGAACCTTAGTTAGCCACAATTTGCCATAATTTTCTCCCAAAAACCTCCAATCAATGCACATTAGACCACTATACATAACATCTTACTTTTACCCATATCATTAAGAAAAATATAATTAAAACATGTAAGGAATTATGAGAACAGTTGATTTTAGTAATCTTGGAGCTGTATTAAGGTCCATATATTTACCCAATGATGAGTCTCATCAAGTATAATGTAAAAGCTAGTCCTAGTGCAGAGAAAGTAAATGCTTTTCAACTCTAACTTGTAAATGTTGTCAACTTGTAAATGCTAATGATTCCATTCATGAAAAACAAAAGAATTATGCTAATTGCAGAAAGGAAACTACTCTAATTTGCAATCAATCATCTAGCTATCAAGTTTTCTTGAAAACAAAAGATCGTCCTACCAATTCACAATTCAAGAACGCTTCATTATTTATCTGATTCACACTTGCAGATTAAGTAAGGCCCTAATAGCCAAATTCAGAATGAAAGAACTAATTTTATTCACTCTTGCAGGAAATAAAAAGGAATGAAGGGAATGGCCTAGGTGGTACTTATGGTCATGGAATCTAAGTTGATGGGTCAACTTACTCCTAAACTAAGCTATGTTATCATTGTAGGTCAAAACAGGCTGCTACAGGTGTGCTACAAGATGTTTCTACAGGCTTCTTGTAATGCTACAGAAAGTATTAAAATGCTACAGGAAGTTGGCCGAGAGGGTTTGTAGGGTAAGGATGATGGGATGAAGTGATGGCAAGTTGAATAAAGTTTTTGGCGAATGTAGGGAAGGTGACAAACAACCCTTGCCAAGCCCAACACTTTAGGAAGGCTAGATTTGGGCTAAGAGGGTTGCTTATGGTGACTAAAAAAAAGAGATTAAGAACATGGGTTGGCATTCATTAGAAGAGAGTGGAGAAGTCCTAGGTGGAGTTGGTGAAAATATTCCTTTCCTACAGATCTAACAACCTTTCAATATCACATCCACCTATTCCTCTTTTCATTTGCAAAATATTACAGTGAATGGCGGAAAAAATGAATTGAATTTGGAAACTATCCAACTAATGCTAAGAACTTTATCTATGCAATGAACTACTTCCTAAGCTACAACAATCATATGTGAAGAAATATACAAAATGTAAACCTTTCCAAGAAATCATAAGAAAACTATCTAACTAATGTTAAGAACTTGATCTATGCAATGAATTACCTTCTAAGCTACAACAATCACATGTGAAGCAAGATACCAAACGTAAACTTTTCCAAGAAATCATAAGCAAGAAATCACACATTGTTTTTGGGTTGTGATGGTGGAGTCCTATAATCATGCTACCATGAAAGGGGTGAGACAGGGATCACAGTCACAAACATCTTGAGGAATTATACTCTACAGAACGCAACGATTAGTCAACATTCTAAGCTAAAAGAAATATACATAAACTCTACTGAACTGCAGCAACTAATCAACATTATAGGCTAAGAGAAATAGAAACACATAAGAGGGACCTATGCTACTAGGGTTGGGCCCAAACCGAAGAGATTAAGCCCTCTGAAATAACTCAGTGATGGATCAAGATAAAACTTCTCATTATCATTCCAGAAATTTCAAATACATAATCAAAATAACATTCACAGGTGCTTCAGTGCAATGACCTCTTAGCTACAATAAAACTTCGAATCCTAATGAGTTCCTTAACATGTTTATTTATACAAAAGGGTAGCTACCAACAACTCCCTAGAAAATAGGGATGTTTGTCTCCCTAACTCGAGAATAGGTGGACCTAGATCTTCCTTGACTTGCACTAGCTCGGCTACTGTGGTGAAGTAAAATTATAAGTGTGGACACAAACAAATTCCTCTAGCCCGATAATGGGTCTAACCACAACAGATACATTCCATGGAAGATTTCCTTGGGTTAGAATCAATCAAGAGGGCCTACCTCTTGGTCCGCCTATCCTACTTGATCATGTCCTTGCTTGCTCACTGCAGCGATCTCTCACTTCCTTCTTCAAGCTCCTGAAACAAGTAAACAACAATAGACAACAAACATGATAATAGACAAATTGCAATTCAACCTACTTAACAAGTCAAGAAACATTAAGCCATGAATATGTAATAGTACAAAACATGTAGGAAATCAATCGATAGTTTCATATATTAATATCAAAGATTACAACCATTCATCTTGACGTTGCAGTCCTCCTCTGACAAGACTAGGTGTTGGGTTGTGTTATATTGACTAGCCCACATAGTTAACTGGGGGATTAGAGGGGGGCAGAGGCCCCCTTCGTTGCGCCAATTGTGTAGAGAGAGAGGTCACAAGGGGTTTGAGGCGTACCCATAACCCCACTTTATGGGGTTTTGGTTTTGGACCCTATGTTAGGATGCGCAAACCCACCTATGGTTTTGTGCATGCTTTTCGCACATGTTTTTGGACGCAATGGTTTTTGGTCCATGGTATTGGATGCTTTGGCATGAATAAATATGTATTATAGCATTGAAAGGAACATAATGAAAAATCAAGGTGGTAGTCCTAGTTTTGGGATCCAGGAGAAAATCTATGTGTATATGTGTTTAATGTGTTATGATTTCGCATTGTTTATTTTCTTTGTTTTAGAATTCATATGCAGGTAATTTCTGTATGCGGTTAAAACCTACATTTGGTATCAGAGCAGTTTTGGCTTCAAGGGGAAGCCTTTGTTGCTGAGGGGTTTCTCTCGGGCCTGTGGTAGACCCTGTTCAGTGGAAGATCTGTGAGATCAATTCTGGTGGTGAAAGAAGATGGCAAGGAGTGGAAAGATAGACATCGAGAAATTTAATGGTCAGAGTTTTGAGTTGTGGAAACTCAAGATGGAGGATTTGTTGGTGGATAAAGATCAGTGGATCATGGTAGATCCAGGTACTAAACCAATGGGAGTGTCCGATGAAGAATGGAAGAAGTTGGATCAGAAGGCAAAGAGCATAATACGATTGCGTGTCTCAGATTCAGTATTGCTGAATGTATCAGGGGAAGCTACAGTGAAGGCTTTGTGGGACAAGTTAGGGACTAAGTCTCTAGTGAATAAACTGTTCCTGTGGAAAAAGTTGTATAATCTGAGGATGAAAGATGGAGACTCAATGACAGAGCATGTAAATGCAATTAATATTGTGGTAAGTTAGTTAGCATCTGTTGATATTAAAATTTCAGATGAAGATAAGTGCATCAGTTTGTTGTGTTCTCTACCAGATTCGTGGGATAGTCTGGTTATTGCAATAGCTAGCAATGCAACTGCCTTGTATTTTGATGAAATAGTCTCAGCCTTGCCGACGGAGGAGATGAGACAAAAAAATATGGAGAGCCAGAATGGTGTTTCCTTGTCTATACGAGGATGGTCCCAAAACAGAAGCAAAAATAAGTCATCGAGTGGGAGATCTAAATCTAGAGGGAGATCTAAATCTCCAAGAAAACCTATAAATGTGGTGTGCTGGAAATGCGGAAAGGAAGGGCACTACAAAAGGGACTATAAATCTAAAGCTCCTGACAAAGGAAAGGGATCTAATGAGGCTCCTTCTGCAGAGGCAAAAACCACCTCAGATGAAGGTGGGGATGTGTACTTGGCTTCTTCAAGTACACGTGTAGATCATGACGCATAGTTGATTGACTCAAGTGCATCCTTTCACTTCACTCCCTATAGAGAGTGGTTCTGTGACAATGAGAAATACAATGGTGGTGATGTCTTCTTAGGGGATGATAGGAAGGCTAGAATCGTTGGTTGTGGAAAAGTAAAGTTGAAGTTGCAAGGTCGAAGGGTTAGAACACTTCCGAGTGTTCTACATATTCCTGCATTGGCTAGAAATATGATTTTTGTAAGCAAGCTGGATGATGTAGGTGTAAAGACAGTGTTTGAGAAAGATACCTGCAAGATGGTTCGGGGAGCACTGGTATTGATGTAGGGAGTTTGGATTGGAACTCTATACAAGCTGCAAGTTAGCATTATTGTTGATGGGTGCAACAGTTCAATGGTTCTTGAAAGTTGAGCAGAAAATGTAGTGGTCTCTAGAGAGAAGACCATGTTGTGGCATTAAAGGCTTGGAAATATTGGAGAGAAGGGCCTTCGAATACTTCATGGTAAAGGTATGGTAGAAGGTATGAGTAATATCTCTTTGGATTTTGATTTCTGTGAAAATTATGTATATGGGAAGCAGAATCGGGTGAGTTTCCCCTCTGGTGGTAAGAGGGAAAAATAGATATTAGAGCTTGTGCATAGTGATGTGTTTTGACCTGTGAAGGTTCCATCACTAGGTAAGTCTGTGCACTATGTATCATTTATAGATGACTTCTCAAGGAATACATGGATATATTTCCTTAAGAAGAAATTTGAAGTCTTTGACAGGGTTAAAGAATTTAAGGCTCTGGTGGAAAACCAGACAGAGAAGAAGATAAACGTGCTGAGGACAAATAACAATGGAGAGTTTTGCAGTAAGGAATTTGAATAATTATATAAGAAGTATGGTATAGCATGGAAGAAGACTACTCCATATACACCTCAACAAAATGGAGTTGCAGAAAGAATGAACAAGACGTTGATGGAAAGGGCAAGAAGCGTGCTCAGTGGTGCCGGGTTAGGACAAGAATTCTGGGCAGAGGCGGTGGAGACAACATGTTACCTGGTCAACAGATCACCTTCATCAGCATTGGAGGATAAGACTCCACAAGAGGTATGGACTAGTAAGAAACCCTCTCTTTCACATCTGAGGGTATTTGGATGTGATGCATATGTACATGTTCCAAAGGAAAAACGAACCAAGTTGGATAGTAAATCTAAAAAGAACATCTTTATTGGGTATAAAGATGGTTTAAAGGGTTATAAGCTTTGGAACCCAGCAACAAGGAAGATTGTGTATAGCCGATATGTGGTGTTCAGAGAGGTGAAATATGTTATTAAACATGAAATCCAACCAAAGGAACTTGAGAAGATAGAGTTTGAGCTAAAGGAGGAAGAATCAGACTCTACAGTAGAGGAGGAATCAAAAGATGAAGAGCCACAAACTCTAGGTGTAAGAAGATCAATTCAAGAAAGAAGGCAGCTAGAAAGGTATAGTCCATCTGCTTTCTATTGAAATTTTTCTTTATCTATTACTGATGATGATCCCAAAACTGTGAAGGAAGTAGTAGATTCAGAGGATGTAAATCTCTGGAAAGAGGCCATGATTGATGAAATGGCATCTTTGCAAAAAAAATGAGGCTTAGGATTTGGTGGAGTTGCCAGCTAGAAGGAAACCCATTGGCAACAAATGGGTGTTCAAGAAGAAGACAAATACAGAAGGAAAGGTGGAGAAATACAAATCTTGGTTGGTAGTAAAAGGTTATTCCTTCTATTAGATTACTTTTATCTGTTGTTGTTGCTATTGATTTTGAGGTAGAACAGATGGATGTGAAAACAACATTTCTTCATAGGGATCTAGAAGAGGAAATATACATGAAACAACTTGAAGGCTTTGTGGTGAAGGGTAAGAAAGAACTAGTATGCAAGTTAAAGAAGTCTCTGTATGGGTTAAAACATTCACCAAGGATGTGGTATCAGAAATATGATACATTTATACTGGGACTTGGATTCACCAGAAGCAAAGCAGATCACTGTGTGTATTTTAAATTAATTGGTTACCGTGTTATTTATCTGGTCTTGTATGTGGATGATATGTTGCTAGTTGGAAATGACAAAGAAGTTATCTAGGGTTTGAAGACCCGATTGTCCTCCAAATTTGACATGAAATATCTTGGTGCTGCAAACTATATTTTGGGCATGGAAATTAAAAGATATCAAGCAAAGAGGAAGCAACCAGAGGAAGTATGTCAAGACAATACTATAGAGGTTTAATATGCAGGATAGTAAACCAGTGAAGGTTCCTATTCCTATAGGTGTGAGGTTATCTGTTGAACAGTGTCCCAAGACACAAGAAAAGGAAGAGGACATGTCCCATGTTCCATATGCAAGTGCAATCGGTAGCCTGATGTATGCAATGGTCTATATTAGACCAGAAATTGTACATGTAGTGGGAGTATTGAGCAGGTTTATGTCAAAACCAGGGAAGGAGCACTGGACAGCAGTGAAGCGGGTTTTCAGGTATTTGCATGGCACTAGTGATTATGGTTTGTGCTATCAAGGAAGACCAAGATTGGATAGAGTGTTGGATATTCATAGCTTTATTAATGCAGACTGGGTTAGAGATCTGGATCAGAGAAGATCTACAAGTGGGTATGTGTTTAACCTATTTGGAGGTGCAGTCAGTTGGATAAGTAAGAGATAATCTGTAGTGGCTCTATCAACTACAGAGGCAGAATACATGGCAGTTTGGTTGCAGAGATTGTGTTCAAGTATGGGGCTAGTATAGGAGCTATAAGGATAGACTATGACAGCCAAAGTGCAATTTTCTTGGCAAAGAACCCCTCATATCATTCAAAAACAAAGAACATTGATGTTCGGTATCACTTTGTGAGGGATATGATAGAAGACAAAAAGGTGTTGCTAGTAAAGGTGGACACTTTGAAGAATACTACAGATGCATTGACAAAATCTGTGAGCTCTGAGAAGTTCTCTTGGTGTAGAGAGACAATGGGTGTTTCAGGGCTGGAAAAATGACTAAGCTCTCTTGTGGCCCCCTGTGGAAAGAAAAAACCAAGTGGGAGAATGTTGGGTTGTGTTATATTTTTTCCACGACTAGCCCACGTAGTTAACCGGTGGGTTAGAGGGGGGATGGAGGCCCCCTTCATTGTGCCAATTGTGTAGTGGGAGGGGTCACAGGGGGTTTGAGGTGTACTCGTAACCCCACTTTATGGACGAACCCACCTATGGTTTTGTGCATGATTTTCGCACATGTTTTTGGACACGATGGTTTTCGGTCCATGGTATTGGACGTGATGGTTTTCAGTCCATGGTATTGGATGCTTCGGCATGTATAAATATGTATTATAACATTGAAAGGAACATAATGAAAAATCAAGCTGGTAGTCCCGGTTTTGGGATCCAAGGGAAAATCTCTGTGTATATGTGTTTTATGTGTTATGCTCTCGCATTGTTTATTTTCTGTGTTTTAGAATTCGTATGTAGGTAATTTCTATATGGGGTTAAAACCTACACCAGGTTCCCACACACTCCTGCTAGCATTCCATGATTGCCTCAAGTAACAATAGTTTTAATGTTCTTCTCTTTAGGCTTCACTCCAAACCAAATCACACTTTTCCCTCACACAACTAGATAGCTACAACTGTATAAATTTCTCTATAGATCAGCTAGCTCTGATACCATGTAGAAATTCCCACTGTAGATCAACAGATTATGCAATAGACTAAAGCAAAATACAATATCTACTTCTACAACAAACTTTGCGGAAGCTTAATCGAATATGAGCAAGATCAAATAGAACACATAACTGAGAATGAGAAATTAATCACTCATGAACACAAAAGAATAACCCGGGGAAAGCCTCAGCCTAAAACCCCAATCTCTATATTATCATACAAGTGGAAATATGTTCAAGTTACAAAAGGCATCAGCTCACAATCTATCCTGCTCTCTCTGCAATCCAACTGCTGCTCATAGACAGTCAAAGGCTTCTCATAAACCTTCTCCTATACCCTCCAAGCCTCCTATTTCCTTGCACAGTTTTCCTCAGGGTCCAGTGCTGCCATCTGTGTGAATTGGCCTTTTCACACACTCACTAACCTTTGATCTAACTGCACAATCCTGAAGGAGATAATTCCTTCTGCATGGATGAGTTTCCTATATAGGAAAAATCCTCCAAGTGATAGTACATTGTCCCTTCCTCTGATCTCAACTAAGTCTCTAACTGAACTGACATGCATGAGTTATTTATGAGAGAATATTCAGTTAACTGAACTGCAGTAGTTACATGCATGCATGCATTAACTAACTGAACTCACAATTAATTCCACAAACTGTTGGAATTAATATAACTGGACTTAACTTAGATAACTGAGCTAACTAATTACAACTCATCGTGATCTCCTTTAATCAAGGGATAACTTCCTCAATCAATGGAGAAATTGTTGCATGTCCTCACATAGACTTCATGTTTGATTTTCTCCAACTAATTAACTCAAGATGAATTAATTAATTATTTTACAAATAGCTGCTAAGATCAAATTTGAATTTTACTTCTCTATTTTAGTTCAAGGACTAAATAAAATAGGAATCTATCCCAAAATACTATTTATAGCAATTCTATTTTTAGCACTTTCATTTTTCATTCCTTGTTGATATGTCCAACACTGGTACCTAAAATGCTATTTTTAGCATTTTTATTTTTAGCATTTCTTGTTGCCATTTTCAACACTCCCTCTCAACAAGAAAGGCATTCAACTCAAACCCGATCCTGAACCTTTGGAATGTTCTGCATGCAACACTTCTCCCAAGTGTTATTGCTCCAACAACTCTAGAAACATAAAAACTCCCAACTGACCTCCCTATTGGGCTACAAACATCCTCTGATGCTGAAGCTCCATATGTTGCTGACAAGTGCTCCCTCTCTGACCTCTAAGCTGTTGCAACACTCCATGCATCTCGCACCGTTGCACACCTCTCTATGTCATCCTGCAATGGTGCAACACTCTTGTGCCTCCCGTGTTGCTGCAGCTTGCTAGCTCTGCACAGTCTTGGGACTCCTACATTGTAGCTCTCCCTGTCTCTCCATCTGCATCTGTCTCTACCCACTCATCCAGTATTGCTACTCCTCGTCGGGGCTCCTGTAGTAGGGTCTAATCAAAAAGGTTGGGTACCTCAATGATCCTGCCCCTATTCCAGACTTTTTGGGACTGTCACTCCACATCGCCCCACCTCCTACTTGGAGGTATGGATGCATGTGATCCCTCTTCCCACTTGGCTCGAAATTTCCCCCTACTGGAGGTCTCTGCATGAGTGGATGCCTCCACTCAGTCTCCTCTTGGATTCTCCAGTTGTGGCTGCTCCACAACGTCCTGAAGTTGCTTCACCAATTGTGGCTCCTCCAAAATTTTCTGAGACTTCTTTTGGCGTTTCATGTTGATAGGTAATGTACTCTCCCTCTCAACCACCAAGTCTCCATCAGTTGCCTTGCTCCTCAAGGCTTTGCATGCATCTTGAACCTCAAGAGCATATAGGTTATTGACTCGTGAACCGATCTACTTCACCTATCTCGTGGTGATGTGTTGAAGGAAAACATTTCCCTTACTAAAGACTACATCATAGCCTTTGTCTTCCAGCATTGCGATCGACACCAAATTTTTCCTCAGTCCTGGTACATACTTGACATCGATCAAGATAATGTGAGCTCCATGCTCCCTCTAAAAAACAACCATGCCTACACCTGAGACACTATACTTTTCATCATTACCCATCGCTATGAGTATCTAGAGATCTTTCTCCTCCAAGATATTGAACAAACTCTTGTCACCAATCATGTGGAAAGAAGCTCCACTATCAAGAAACCAACCACATCCCACCATGGATGAAACCATGCATGTGAAGAGGGTGAAATCCAACTCGAACTGTGAGGCCAATGCCTCACCTTCAAATCCTTCCTTGGATCCCATCTTGGATTTCTTCAGTGGACAATTTGTAGCAAAATGGCCCACCTCATGACAATGAAAGCATCGCACTTTTGATTTGTCAAACTTCTTCCCACCATAGGAAGAAATTGATTTGGGATGAGAATCCTTCTCCTTCCCTTTCTTTGCCTTACTCGCTAAGGCGCAGTTTTCTTCATCCTCCTTGGATGAAGAACCATCTCTGGTGCTTCTTCTTATCTCCTCCTGCATCAGATCCGACCAAAGTTGTTCCCAATCTGATAGTTTCTCTCTTCCATTTACCGAATCTTAGTAGCTATGCGAGCACTTAGGAAGACCGAGGAGTGCAAGACTCACCATGTCATCATCAACTATCGTGATCCTTACACTTCCAAGCTCATCCCTGCAAGTGGTGAGCTTGTTCAGATATGTAGAGATCGTGTCGCCCTTTTCACACTTTATTTTTTGAAGCTTGCCTTTCAGCGCCAGCTTCCTCTGATCGTTGTTGTTTTGATATATATCTTTCAATGTTTTCCACATTGAAAATGGTGTCTCCTTCCCATCGAGGCTCAAGACAATGTGGTCTCGAACTCCCTCCAGGAGGATTCTCCTTGCTCTAGCCACACATTTCTTCCATTCCACCAATTCTGTAGCATTAGCTGTTGCGGGCTTGGGGACTTCTTAATCAATAGAGTCCTTTATACCATTATCCTCTAATACTGCTTCCATGCGATCCTTCCAGGCTATATAATTCGA
>Ga0115851_102029_pt1 | contig 10764 bp, 4 predicted proteins | sample InSIn2gowninarea_FD_83865 | JGI IMG/M metagenome (GOLD analysis project Ga0115851, IMG submission 83865)
AAATGAAAATTGACCAAAATAATGATGCTTTGTTAGAAGATCCTAAGTCCCAGTTTACAAATAAGATTGGTAACAATAGCATAGTCCAGCTTCCTAGTAACCATATTCCTAAGGGTCTAATTCCTCTAAATGATAAGGTTCAATGAACTTCTCATGACATCAACTGTGGTGAACTGCCATTGCAGACGCAATCCGAACACTTCACTGGATCATTCAATTGGTAGGAGTGATGGGCGGTGTGTACAAAGGGTAGGGACGTAGTCAACATGAGTTGATGACACATGCTTACTAGGAATTCCTCGTTGAAGACCAATAATTGCAATGGTCTATCCCTATCACGATGCAATTTGAGAATATTTCCTGATCCTCTCGAACTAGGAAGAAAAACGCGTTGGCGGCATCAGTGTAGCACACATGCAGCCTAGAACATCTAAGGACATCATAGACCTATTATTGCCTCAAACTTCCATGGCCTAAATGGCCATAGTCCCTCCAAGAAGCTGGCCATGAAGGGGAACCTCCACGTAGCTAGTTAGCAGGCTAAGGTCTCGTTCATTATCGGAATTAACTAGACAAATCACTCCACCAGCTAAGAACGTCCATGCACCACCACCCATAGAATCAAGAAAGAGATCTCAATATGTCAATCCTTACTATTTCTGGACATGGTAAGTTTCCCCGTGTTGAGTCAAATTAAGCCACAGGCTCCACTCCTAGTGGTGCCCTTCCATCAATTCCTTTAAGTTTTAGCCTTGTGACCATACTCCCCCCCCGAAACCCAAACACTCTGATTTCTCAAAAGGTGCTGGCGGAGTCCTTAGAGCAACATCCACTGATCCCTGGTCAGCATCGTTTATGGTTGGGACTAGGACGGTATCTAATCATCTTTGATCCCCCAACTTTTTTTCTTGATTAATGAAAACATCCTTGGCAAATGCTTTCGCAGTGGTCCATCTTTCATAAATCCAAGAATTTCACCTCTGACAATGAAATACAAATGCTCTCGACAATCCCTATTAATTGTTACTTTTTGTTGCACAAAATATTGTCACCATGACATTCTGCAATTAGTGTGAGTCTATCACCACTCATACTTTCCTCCTTTGCAAGTCTTAAACCTCAGCTCTTCATGTCAAGCCTTGGAAAATGAGAGAAAGTGCTTAAAAATATCTAAAACTCCGGTTCCACACTTTCTCTTAGCATTACCTATGGTCTCACACCCACTGGTCATGTCCCCTGCGTACCTGGCTACTCTATTTTTGTGTAATGGGTGCAGACCCCTATAAAGGTCAAAAAGGCGCAAGTACATTCTTAAAAACTCACTTTGGGTTATTTCTGGAAGCTTCTAGAGGGAATCTTGAGGTGGCAAGTTCGCCCCTTTAAGGTGCATGCATCCCATACCTAAAGGAGCTAACCCCTTGATGTGAGGAGCTTATCCCTTTGAAGGAGGACTCTATCCCTTCATAGGTGGACTTGTAACCTCCTTCCTTTGCACTATAAAATGAGGGATTGGGCTAATTACTAAGGAGGTTGAAAGCTTATTATTTTTGAGGGGAAATGTTGTTGGAATTTAGTCTTCGTAATTGAGCTTGAGATGGGAGATTACATACCTTTTTGATCTCATTGGGAATAGTGTGAGGCTTGTCAAAGTAGAGGAGATTCCTGCTTGGACCCTGGGAGGAGCTTGTACAACATCAAGGCACCAAAGATTGTAAAGTTCTTCTTTGTTCAAAGTTAATACAATCAAGTTTATTTTTCTCAATAAACTATCTTTTATAGTTTATTTCAAGGATTCTTTGATCACCATGATGAATATGATTTATTATATTAGCTATGCAGGTGTTATTTGATGTGTGCTTGTTTGTGTTTGTAGGTTCTTAAAAGGAAACTCATTCAGACGGTCGAAGTGTGGTTGCCACAAACTAGTGTTGGACTTAAGGTGGGGTCTAAAACACCTCTTGGTTTTCATTTATAAATCGCAATATATCTAGAGAAAGGTAGATTTTCTTGTCGCTAGATATTTGTTGATACTAAGGAGATCAGTCTTGTCCGCAAGAATGATTTATCCGACCGACAAATTGGTGACTCCGCTGGGGACTTGAATTTTGGTTTTTTTTCCTTTACTTTTACTTTGACTTGAGAAACTTTTTCTCTGTTTCTAGTTTTTGTTTGATGTGTGTGGGATTGGGTAGGTTTTAGATTTCGAATTGTTTTTTGTTTTTTCACGTTTTTGAAATAGGACCACACGTTCTGTTTGTAACATAGTGTGGACATCCCCACACTATTACTTTACTACATAGAGCGGTACCGCATCTGGTTATACCGGAAGCCTATGGACCCCGTCAAATTTTTGAAAAATCTAAAATCTTTTCATCCAGTTAAGCTTAGGATTTGTTTACGTTTTTTAGCCTCTGCCCAAATTTGCATGTGTCTTGTTAGAAAATTCTTGTAAATGAATTCCATTGGCATTTTGGTTTTAGGTGATTTTCTAGAATTTTTGCGTGCCTGGTTTGATTTTTGCTTGGTCTTCTTGATGAGTAGTAACTTAGAGATTAGAAGCCTAAGAAACCTCAGATTACCCTGGTATTTTTGGTCTTCTTGATGAGTCTGACTAATTTGTGAAATCTACCCTTGGTGGGAAATAGATCTTGTTTTCTCTTAGCAAAGCTTTGAACGAACTTGTTGGAAAGTTTTGAATTTCATTTTTAAAAAGAAAACATAGCTGGGTGTTTTTTGATTAATTTGTTATTTTGAACGAATTAGTCCTTAGTTTTCTGAATAAGTAAAACGTCCTCAAAAAGAAATTTTTTAAGCTTTTACTTCAATTAGGTTTTTAGAAATTTTTAGATCTCAAGCATAGTTTTTCATAGTTTTGAGTGCTTTCTAGAAATTTTAGAATCTCTTTTGAAAGAAATTGTTTTCTTTAGTTTTTGAGTGTTGAAAAAGAAAATGGATTTTTCGTGAGCATAATTAGTAGTCTTGTTTTGAGTTTATTGAGAAATACAAAAAAGTTTTTCTTTTCATTTATATGTTGAAGAAAGATTTTTTTTTCAAAGAATTGCATTCTCAACTCTTTCTTTAGCTAGAAATTCATTAAAGAAAAAGAATTGTTTATCATCTTAGGTGCATTTTTAGTGTTTTGGAATCGAGTCTTCACACCATAAAGTTTCATCTCCATACCTTTTGACTTAAGAAAAAAACAAACAAGTAGCTATATCTTGCACTAGGAAATAAATTCCAATTGTTACATCTATGCTCTGGGAAGCTCCTCTTAAAGGAGTCAAGCAGGAGATCATATCTGAACCAGTGGGGTAATCAATCCTTCCTCATTGGGAATGATAGCATATATACACATATTAAAAATGGTAAACCTCAGATTGACCATTGTCGAGGAGCCTGGGGTCAGTTGTTGGTAAATCTTGGATTATGTTAGGGAGCCTTCAAGGGGATTGAGCTTTGTTACTCTACCCTTGCGTGTGTATTGGATCATAGACTATTCCCCCAGGTATATTTGTTTTTGTTGGTAACCATAGTGACCATAATCTATAGGATTCTTTCCTAAGCTGACGGTCGAGGGAAGATCCCACTGTACCTGGAGCAGACATCGACTAGACTCACTTGGACTCTCTGTGGGGTTCTCTTCACTTGAGACGGTTTTGTGAAGAAAATTGTGCTAGTTTGTTTCATTAAGTAGGTTGTCAGGGTAACTGTTCCAACCACCCTTTCTGTATTGAATTCTGCGACGTTGGATTTCATCACCAACTAGTGTTTTTGGTATGGAAAGTTATTGTTTGTGTGTGGTTTGAACTCTTAGATATTTTAGGCGTGTGATTCAATTTTTTGTTTCTTTAGAGACTTTAGGTGGTTTTATTGAGATTTTTCTTTGTTTGCATGTGAAGTAATTAAAATATTTAATCGTGTCTGAATTATCGAGACAATCCAGTAGACTTCGGGGGAAACCCCCCGAGTATTCACCAAGCCAGCTTGAAGGGCTACGAGCTCTTGTAACTCCTAGTGACAGTAGAGTTGGGTCACCAGAAGATAGAGAATCTTCTTTAGTTGTTCATCCTCATTATCAAGTTCAAGCAACAGAGTATATTTTTGAACCAATTTCATTTTCGGAAGTTACTAGTAGTGTTTCTTCTACTAGTGAATTAGCTGAAGAACCTGAAATTTCTGAGCCTGAAACTGAACCTGCTGCTAATCCATCATCAAGATTTGCTTCTCCAACTTCCAGTGGTCCTGGTTCACCCAGGGTAGGAAGGATCATTACCCAAAATCTTCCCTATGGACTTATTTTTATTGAAGAACTTGTTAGTCTGGAAGAAGATATAAGTCTCCCTGAAAATCAACCAACTTTAGAACTTAGGAAGCGTGAGTCAATTTTCTACAGTCCACCTAGGAGGGATACTCAATACCTCTCATTGACTAACTTTTTAGAAAATCCAGGTCTTATTTTTTCACCACCTTGAATTCCTTTTCATCCAACACCTAGAGGTTATTATCCTCCTTTGTATATGTCGAGATATTCATCCATGTTTTCCCAATCATTGGAAAAAATTTTATATGGCGGTCCTTTTGTTCCTTCTAGGTATCAGTCACTCACTGGTACTTTTTCAAGAGCATCTCCTCAACCCATTGAATATGATATATAAACTAGCAATAACGAAATTAAACCGTTGAGTGTAGAAGAAATTATTATGATGTCTGGTACTATTCCAAATCCGCAACTTCAAGTTAGTCAGTTACTGCCTGGGGGGCAACCTCAAGGTACTCAATTATCGCCTGGGGGGCAACCTTAAGGTAGTCATTTACCGCCTAGGGGGAAACCTCAAGGACAGTACATACCTTCAGGATGGTACATTCCTCAAGGTCAACCCCAGACTCATTACATACCTAAAGGTCAACCCCAGTATCAATATATGCTTCAAGGTCAACCCAAGTTTCAGTACGTGCCTCAAGGTTATCAACCTCAAGGTCAATACCCAACCCAAGGTTTCCAACCACCTTTAGGTCAATCATTTTTCAAGGAGCTAGAAATGTACCTTTGAATTATCAGCCCTATGCTCAACCCGGTTATGGTCCTCAATATGTTCAACCTTCTATGGGTCCTGTTATCACCCCAAGAAACTCACCTAGGTTGTATATCAATGATGCTCAGGAACATTACCAATTTAACAATTATGTTGGATAAAATGATGGATAAATGGAAGATATGCTGCTCATTCAAGCCAGATAACCACTCCTACTATGATTTACCCTAGACATGGGTGAAGACTCCAAACTACAAGGCTTTTAACCACCAACTACTCACAATTTAAGGCAAAGGTGATGATGGAGAAGACTGATTGCACCAACAGATGCACAGGACCCTGTGATGGCCAACTACAACCAGTTAGAAGATCTGTGAAACTATTATTTAACACACAGAGAGGATGACAGCTCTATGGTATTCAAAGAACAACAATCTGCAAGAAATTTCAATGAACCACTAAATTATAACACAGAGGTGGGATGACAGCCCCTCTGATGTTAAACATTTATAGCACATTAAATAAAGGCAAAGCAGACACAACCTGGAACATAGAAGAAATGAGAAGTGAGCAAGTGACAACAAAAGAAGCTTGTATTAGTTAAAATCAAGACCAGAAGCTACAGGTCTCATAGTATTAACAGTCTCCAGAAGTTAAAAGTTACAACAAAGCTCTCATTCATCAAAACACTCATCAACCTGATTCCATCTCTGTTCTGGGTATATATGGTGCTACATTACAAAATATCTCTGCTACCCATGCATGGAGGAGTCAATAAATGGTCACCAACCACATTTACACTTAGAAATGGGCCTTTGATTCAAATCTGACTGTGTTTGTAAATGGATTTGACCTCTCTGGTGCTTCTGCAGTCCTTCTTTGAGCAGGTTGCGTGAAATACAAATGAAACCCATAATCATTGAATGCTTTGAATTGATTAGCGGTGTCCTGTTTCCTTCTCGACCATACTATTGGTTAATTGCAGTTGTTGAACATTAACTGCGCAGAATGCTGCATACTGGTCACCTTCTGTCTCTATCTTTCGGCAAATTATATCTTGAGCGCTATCATATAGCAGAATAGGTCTCTGGGCCCTTGTGTTTCTCTTTAAATGGCACAACATGATTGTTTGGGTGATAATCAGTGAAATGCTACAAAACTGCTAATTCCCACCCATCACTGCTTCATTTGGAATTTAAAAGTCCTCAAGCATGGTTCAATCATCTATCGGGTCTGCCCTTCTGGTAACAGTCGCATATTATAGGCGGCGATCCTTGCTTTTTATTATATCTGCAAATTTATGCAAAAACGCTGCAAAACATGAAAAATTCCCTTTGGCGGACTTCAAATATTAAATAATTTTTCTTCAGGAACCCATCAAGTCCGACTTTCATCGCATCAGCACTTATATATGAAAATGTTGTGCACCCTTGGTTTTCCCGACTGTGAACTGCCGCGCGATCCAGGTCGATACCGCCAATCCCTTGTTTTTCCCTATATTTGGAAATACATAAAAAAATGCTGCAAAATAATGAAAAATGCCTCTATCATACCTGAAAACATATATATTTCACTTCCCGAACCCTTTCGGGAAAGGGCTTCATCGCTATCGGCCCTTGTGTAGGTTTCCTTTGTATTTCCTTTATACAGCGAAAATGCGCCGAATACACTGAAAATGGCTTTAGCGCGGACCTGAAATTTTATCAGAAATCATTCATAATGTCATCGGGTCCAACCCATCAGGTCATATGCATGTCATATGTAAAGGCCCTGTCCCTTTGGCTATCCCGATAGCGAAATGCCAATTTGCGGCCCGCCGATGCGATATCCACCGATGCGATACATTTTGACTTACACTTGAAAAACATTGCAAACACGGGAAAAAAGGCTGCTGGCGAAACTAAAATAATATGCGATAGAGTGCTATATACCCGTCGGGTCCGGGTATCACATTGCAAATATATATGTGCAAAAGGCCCCGCCCCTTTGAAAGCGCCGATAGCGATATGCTGACGCGATATGATCGCAATCGCATATCGCAAGATGTAAAGGCCCCGACCTCTTGGTTTTCCCGATGCTCCGATATGCCAAGCCATCGATCGCAATCGCTGATCGGAAGTGTCCCTTGTATATTTGTAAATCCTCCTTTGCGACCCGTCGATCCGATCGTCGGCGATCGCTGATCGGCGGTGTCCCACATCACTACCACTGCCTGTCTTCTCCGATTGCGATATGCCGACGTGATCTGGACCGTTGATCGGCCAGATCCAACGGCTGTTGCGCATTTGAACTTTAAAGCCTAGGATTTGGGTTTTTTATGGTTATGGAGTGTTTTAGGCCTCCTGATAGTGTATTTCCGCCCTCCTAAGGGCTTTCCTTTTGCAACCATTTCGATCAGTGGAAGGCTTTTAACCAAAATTTGAAGATTTCAATAGCATGCATGAATCATTTGGCCTGAACCTACGTGGGTTTGTAGACTTTGAGAGTGTTTTGAATCCATTCTTTATCCTTCTGTATAGCAGAGCTAACACTGGCTCCTTCTGGGGATGAGATCCTCCCTGTGAGGTCTCAAGAACCTGCAGATCAATGCCTTTCCAGCAACAAACAAATTAGCCAAAACTCCTAGTGTTCCATTGGGCATGGAGTCTACTACATCTATACTAAAAACTGATAAAAGCACAATATTTACAGCTTTAAGGCCAAAGACCTTAAATCACATAAGTTTTCAAAAACTGCCCATTAACTGGGCCATCAAAAGCTGTCTCTCCTTCCATACTTTTCAGTATGAAGGTATTGTTCCCTTGAATCTGTGAAATGATGAAAGGGCCTGTCCAGAGAGCATCAAATTTCCCATGATTGCCTTTCTTTTCTTTAAATGCATCCCATTTCAGAACCAAATCCCCAACCCTCAAATTATTTCTTTTTGCCTTCTTGTCAAAGACTTCCTTGATCTTTTTCTAATGTGCTGCCACTTTTTCAACCAATTGCTCTCTAATATGATACAATTCTATTAAATCAGTGACTCTATTCGCCAAATCATCTTCTTCATCCTGCGATGTTTGGAGAAACTTTGCCACGGGGAGGGTAAGTTGAACTGGAAAAACAGCCTTAGTACCATACACCAGCTTGAATGGAGAACTTCCTGTAGATTTCTTGATGGTCACCCTATCTGCCCAAAGTGCATACTTGAGCTTGGCATCCCAATTCTTCTTATTATCCTCTAACAACTTCTTAATTATCCTGATCAGACTTTTGTTAGAGGATTCTGCTAGACCATTCCCTTGAGGATAATAGGAGGTGGAATGAACAACTTTAATGCCCATTGAATCACACATTTCCACCAACTCTTTTGCCCTGAAGGCTGCTGCGTCATCTGTTATTAGCTTATGTGGGCAACCAAATCTACTGAAAATGTTTTCTGTTAAAAATTTCATGACCACATTATGATCAGCTTTCCTTGTAGGGATTGCTTCAATCCATTTTGTAAAATAATCAGTGGCAACTAATATCCACCTGTGCTGGCCACTGGAGTGTGGGTTGATTTCACCAATGAAATCCAATCCCCACTGCTGAAAAGGTCCTTTTGCAATTATTGGTTTTAGGGGCAGGGATTTTAACTGCTGCTTACCTTTAAATCTTTGGCATTTGTCACAAGATTTAACAAAAATAAATGAATCAGAAAATAAAGAGGCCCAATAGTACCCAGCTTTGAGAATCTTATGGGCTGTAGTTCTCCAATAATGATGTCCTCCACACATGTTGTTATGGAATTGCTGCATGACCTCTATTGACTGTTCTTTGTCCAGGCATCTTAAAAGCACTCCAGATGGATCCCTCCAGTAGAGCAAGCTATCATTGATGCAATATTTCGTTGCCTTAAGCTTTAAGGTTCTTGCTTGACTTTGAGAAAATTCTGAAGGGACTTCTAGCTTTAGAAGGAAATTAATTATTGCAGCATACCAGCTACATGAAGCTAGATTCTTGGCCACTGACTGCTCTCTCTGTGATTCAGTTGTTTCATCTTCTTTTGTTTGACCATTTTCTGCCATAGTGCACAAGAGATCAATGTTCAAAGACCTGCAATTTTCTTCAGCCAATAACTTGGCAAGCCCCTGACCTCTTACCAGCTTGGTGGGCTTCAGCTTTATGTTGAATTCTATCATTTTTGCAATCCATTTCGCTCTTTTACCATTAGCATCAGGCTGCGTTAAGACATCCTTAATTGCAGCAGAAGGCACGTATGCAACTATCTTGGAATGCAAGATATACACTCTGAAAGCTTTCAAAGATTTGATAAGAGAATATGCCTGCTTTTCAATGATATCATACCTTAGTTCAACATCCCTCAGATTCTTGCTGAAAAAAGCCACTGGATGCTCTTGACCTGCTTCATCTTGCTGCAACAGAACAACTGCAATGGTATCCTTAGAGGCAAATGAAAACAAGTGAAACTCCTTGCTATAGTCAGGGCTTATTAAAGTAGGAGCTTCCATAATAGCCTTCTTAATGGAATCAAAAGATTTTTTGGCTGCATCGGTCCATCTTACCTCTGTTCCCTTTTTCAACATGGAGGCTATGTGCTTGACTAGCTCTGCAAAATTAGGAATGAACCTCCTTACAAAGTTAATTTTGCCCAGAAAAGACTGTATGTCTTTCTTTGATCTTGGGAGAGTCAAAGCCTGAATTGCTTTGACTCTTTCTAGGTCAATTTGAACACCTGCAGCAGACACTACATGCCCCAGCAGCTTGCCTTCTTCCAAAGCGAATTGGGATTTTTTGGGATTGACTGAAATTCCAAACCTCCTGCACTTCAAAAACACCTTTTTCAAATGCTGTAAATGATCATGATGGTTGCTAGAATAAATAGTTATGTCATCAAGGTAGATTAGCACAAATTTGTCCTTCTCTCCCACAAAAGCTATATCCATAGCTCGCTGAAAGGTGGCTCTAGCGTTCATCATCCCAAACAACATTTTGGCATACATGAATGTGCCCCAAGGAGTGGTAAATGTTGTCTTCTCTTGATCATCTGGGTGCACAACGATTTGATTAAAGCCTGAAAATCCATCTATAAAAGACATCACTTTGGTACCTGAGACTTGTTGCAACAAATGCTCCATTTTTGGCAGAGGGTAATTATCCTTTTTGGAACATTTATTTAGATTCCTAAAATCAACACAAAGTCTGATTTCTCCATTCTTCTTCCTCACAACAACCAGATTGGCCACCCATTTAGAATATCTGAGAGGCACTATAATCTTAGTAGCCAACAACTTTTTAATTTCTTTCTCAACCAGAGGAAGGAGCATAGGGTTCATTGGTCTCAGCTTCTGTTTGAAAGGAACAGTGTCTTTCTCAAGCAGAATTTTATGCTAAATTATACTCTTGTCAAATGTTTTCAGATCATTGTATTCCCAAGTGAACACATCAGCAAATTGCCTCATCAATTTACAGTATTCAGCACTCTGATCAGCAGATAGATTAGTAGACAGATTTATAAACTTGGGCTAACCTGGGCTTCCTATATCATGGCTACAAACTATAGATTGATCTTCTTTTTGGGCAGCTTTATAAGGTACATCATTGTGATCAAACAATCTCTCAAGAGGAATTAGACCCTTAGGAATATGGTTACTAGGAAGCTGGACTATGCTATTGTTACCAATCTTATTTGTAAACTGGGACTTAGGATCTTCTAACAAAGCATCATTATTTTGGTCAATTTTCATTT
>Ga0115851_102031_pt1 | contig 10762 bp, 18 predicted proteins | sample InSIn2gowninarea_FD_83865 | JGI IMG/M metagenome (GOLD analysis project Ga0115851, IMG submission 83865)
AACGAGTTGACACGAACGCCCTCAAACGACCCTCCCGAACAAGTTGACACGGACACCCTCAAATGACCCACCCGAGCAATTTTACATGGGCGCACCCATATCAAAAATGCTAAGTTGTGATGCGCGGTTGGCTTTATGCACGTTCGTGCAGCTCGTTTGCCTGGCTCTCCCTTGTCCCTTCGTTTCAGTCGTACGGGTGCCCATGTAAAATCATGCGGGTGGGTCATTTGATGGCGTCCGTGTCAACTCGTTCAGGTGGGTCGTTCAGGAAAGGGTGCACCAGAATCAAAAATGCTAAGTTGTGACCTGAGGTTGGCTTTGTGCACATTCCTGCAGCTCGTTTGCCCAGCTCTCCCTTGTCCCTTCATTTTGGTCGTGTGGGCGCCCATGTAAAATTGCTCGGGTGGGTCATTTGAGGGTGTCCGTGTCAACTTGTTCGGGAGGGTCGTTTGAGGGCGTTCGTGTCAACTCGTTTGGGCGGGTCATTCGGGCGAGGTCGTTTGAGGGTGGGTCATTTGATGGCATCCGTGTCAACTCGTTCGGGCGGGTCGTTCGGGCGAGGGCACGCCCGTATAAAAAATGCTAAGTTGTGACTCGAGGTTGGGTTTGTGCACGTTCGTGCAGCTCGTTTTCCCTGCTCTCCCTTGTCCCTTCATTTGGGTCGTGCGGGCACCCATGTAAAAAAGTTCGGGAGGGTCGTTTGAGGGCATCTGTGTCAACTCGTTCGGGCGCGTCGTTTTAGGGCGTCTGTGTCAACTCGTTCGGGCTGGTCATTTGAGGGCATCCGTGTCAACTCATTCGGGTAGGTCGTTTGGGTGACGGCGCGCCCGTATCAACAATTCTATGTTGTGACTCGAGGTTAGCTTTGTGCACGTTCATGTAGCTTGTTTTCCTGGCTCTCCCTTGTCCCTTCGTTTCAGTCATGCGGGTGCCATTATAAAATCATTTGGGCGGGTCATTTGAGGTCGTCTGTGTCAACTCGTTCAGGCAGGTCATTTGAAGGTGTCTGTATCAACTCGTTCAGGCAAGGTCGTTTGAGGGCGGGTCATGTGAGGGCATCCGTGTCAACTCGTTCAGGTGGGTCATTCGAGCGAGGGTGCGCCCATATCAGAAATGCTAAGTTGTGACCTGAGGTTGGCTTTGTGCACATTCATGCAGCTCGTTTGCCTGGCTCTCCCTTGTCCCTTTGTTTCGGTCATGTGGGCGCCCATGTCAAATCGTTCGGGTAGGTCATTTGAGGGCATTCGTGTCGACTCGTTCGGGCTAGTCATTCGGGCGAGATCGTTTGATGGTGGGTTGTTTGAGGGCGTCCGTGTCAACTCGTTCGGGCGGGTCGTTTAGGCGAGGGCACACCCGTATCAAAAATGCTAAGTTGTGACCCCAGGTTGGCTATGTGCACGTTCGTGTAGCTTGTTTGCTCGACTCTCCCTTGTCCCTTCGTTTCCGTCGTGCAGGCGCCCATGTAAAATCATTCGGGCAGGTCATTTGAGGGCGTCCGTGTCAACTCGTTTGGGCGAGGGCGCACCCACATCAAAAATGGTAAGTTGTGACCCAAGGTTGGCTTTGTGCACGTTCGTGCAGCTCATTTGCCTGGCTCTCCCTTATCCCTTCGTTTCGGTCATGCGGGCACACATGTAAAATCATTCAGGCGGGTCATTTGAGGGTGTCCGTGTCAACTCGTTCGGGCGGGTTATTTGAGGGTGTTCGCGTTAACTCGTTCGGGCGAGGGCGCGCCCATATCAAAAATGCTATATTGTGACCTGAGGTTGGCTTTGTACACGTTCGTACAGCTCGTTTGCCCCACTCTCCCTTGTGGCTTCGTTTGTGTCACGCCCCTACACCTGTGGTAGTCTTTCAACCACTTATAGCGAGGTGCGGCACCACCAAACACTTTCTTTTCACTAATACTTATGTTCGTGGACTACGCTTAACATTCCATACTTAGTTTTATTTTTGTTCCAAGTATTATTAATGTGCCTTTATACCAATGAAAACCCATACACATTCATTATCAACAACATTAACAAGATAAATGCACAATAGTATAAAGGGAGGGGCAACTCCCTGCAATATGAGTATGCTCGAATATCAATATATGTATAATTTTCCACTTTTACAAAGTATAGCCTAAGTCCTTGGGAAACCCCAAATTTATACTTAGCCAAATTTCCAACTTCAGCAAACTTGGTTGCCCAACTCGTCGGCACCTCCACACGGTCGCCACACGACTCTCCAACTCGTCATTCACCTCGTTGTACGTCTTTTCCGGTTCGCTCTTCATTTGGTCGCAAACACCCAAACCGTGTATACCTACCCACACGTAGTCCTGCTTGCCAACTCTTGACAAACTCCCAAATCATGTGAACAACACGTAGTACCGCCTGCCCAACTTTACGACCTCCGGTTCCAACCTCCATTCATCTTTCATGCACACTCGCATGTGGTAACCAATCCCTATAGTTCTGACACTCAAAATCTTCTCCAACTCCAATCCTGGCTTGTCCACAATCCCAGCTGGTCCTCTTGACGGTTCAGCTCTCTCTGGATGGTCTGAATCAAGCCTACATCTCTTCAACTGACTCACATGAAAAATTGGATGCTTCATGTGCATATGGTGTGGAAGTTCTAGCTCATAAGCAACTTCCCCCACTTTCTTCTTCACTCAGAACAGTCCATCATACTTCCATGTCAGTTTGCCTTTAGTCCCCTTGGCTGGCTGAAACTGCTGCCCGGTAATCCTGAGAAACACCATATCTCCCACACTGAAGTGTGCCTCCCATCTTCCACTATCAGCATACTTTTTCATCCTCCTTGCAGCATTGTGCAAGCGTAACCGTGCTAACTCCAACGTCTCCTCCCAAGCCTTCATGAACTTCTTCACATGAGGACTTCTCAAGAAGCCTCCCATCACTACGGTATGCGGTGCAACCGACATCTGTCCATTCACCAACTCAAATGGACTGTACCTCATTGCAGAACTCTTTTGAATATTGTAGCTAAACTGAGCAATATCCAAGAGTTTGGGCCAATTCTTCTGATCAGCCGTCACATAGTGTCGCAAGTAGTTCTCCAGCAATGCATTGATCCTCTCGGTTTTCCCATCTGTCTACGGATGGTAACTCGAACTCATCAACAACTCTGTCCCGACTAGATTGAACAATGTGGTCTAAAATCTGCTTGTAAAACGCGGATCTCTATCTGACACAATGCTCAATGGCATGCCCCAATACTTCACTATGTTCTTAAAGAACAATTCCACAGTCCGCTCGGCTCCACAATGCATCTTTGTAGGAACAAAGACAACATACTTGGAAAAATGATCAACCATGACCATAATCCCATTATACCCCTGAACCTGTGGCAACTGAGTGATGAAGTCCATTGAGACACTCATCCATGGCCTCTCTGGAATCGGTAAAGGCTGCAACAGTCCTCCTTGCCTTTGAGTATCTAATTTGTCCTGTTGACAAATGATGCACGTATGTACATACTCCTCTACATCCTCCCGCATCTTCTCCCAAAAGAATACTCTCTCCAACAATGCCAAGGAACGACGCATCCCTGGGTGGCCAGCCCATGGTGAGTCGTGGCATTCCTTCAAAAGGTGCCTCCTGAGTCCAGATGACTTTGGAACATAGAGTCGGTTTCCAAAGAACAAGAACCCATCTCGTAGAAAGAACTTTCGTGTCTTCCCCTCCTTTATCTGCTTCACTATATTTTTCACCAAAGTATCAGTTTCAACACTTTCCTTGATCTTATTCTACATCTCCTCTGACATTTGAACTTGACTCCTACTCCTAGCTACCCAGTCTTCTCCCTCCAATGCTATAAGTTGTCCCTTCCTGCTAAGGGCATTTGCTACCGCATTGTGCCTTCCCGGTCTATACTCGATAGTCATGTCGAATTCTGCCAAGAAGTCCTACCAACGAGCTTGCTTTGCAGAAAGCTTCGGTTGTGATGCAAAATAACTTGCTGCAACGTTGTCAGTCTTGACAACAAATGGATTCCCAATCAGGTAATTCCTCCATACATGAAGACAGTGAATGATCACAGTCATCTCCTTCTCATGAACTGGATACCTCCGTTCTCTATCCTGCAACTTCTGACTCTCGTACACCACCGGATGCCCATCCTACATAAGAACCCCTCCTTTGGAAAAATCTGAAGCATCAGTGTGCACCTTAAATGGTCTCTCGAAGTCAGGAAACTTCAGTATTGGTGTTGTAACCATCCTTTTCTTCAAGTCATCAAATGCCGCTTGACATTTATCCGCCAACTCCACCTCTTGTCTTTCTTCAATAGGTCTGTCAGTGCCGATGTCACCTTGGAGTACCCCTCTACAAACTTTTGTTGGTAGTTGGTCATGCCAAAAAACACCCTCATCTAATGGACATTCTTCGGTTCAACCCAGTCCTCGATTGCCTTCACCCTGCTCGGCTCCATCCTTATGTACCCTTGACCAACAATATGCCCAAGGAACGGAATCTCGGTCTGAGCGAACACACACTTAGACTTCTTCAAAAACAACTGATTTGTCCTTAGTGCCTCAAACACCATTGCCAAGTGCTTCTTATGATCCTCCATGTTGTCACTGAACAACACTATATCGTCCAAGTACACCACTACAAACAAATCCAAGTATGGCCGTAGAACATCGTTCATCAAAGTGAAAAACGTAGCAGGAGTGTTGCACAACCCGAATGGCATAACAAGGAACTCAAAGCTACCATACCTTGTTACTATCGTGGTCTTTTTCTCATCTCCTTTAGCTATCCACACCTGATAATACACATGCCTCAAGTCCAGCTTGGAAAATACTTGGGCTTTCGCAAGCTTGTCAAAGCAATCAGCAGCCAATGGCAAAGGATATCTATTCCTTACTGTTTGCTTGTTCAATGCACAGTAATCACAGCACATCCGTAGCTCATTTGAATCCTTCTTCCACTTGAACAATACCGGAGCTCCATAAGGGGACCTTGAAGGTCTAATGAAACCTACATCAGTTAAATCCTTTAACTGTCATTTCAATTCCTCCAATTCAGGCCCTGACAATCGATAAGGTGCTTTAGTGGGGGTTGCTTTCTTGGCTCAAGCTCAATGCTATGGTCCACTACACACCTTGGTGGAAGTTTCTTCGGTAGCTCATCAGGCATCAAATATGCATACTTAGTCAGCACATCAGATATCTCAGCTGGAACAGGTGTCCCAACTCCATCACCTTCGACATCCTTGAACATCACTGCATATGTCTCCATATCTGAATCCTTCATAGCCTTCTCCAAACTTAGTGCAGAAACATGTTGCACCTTGACTTCCTCCCTTTGCCTATGAGTGGGAAAAGTCCAAGTTTGTGTCTGTCCAACCAGCACCACCTCATCACAGAAGGGGACAACAATAGCCTTGTTTCCCTTCAAGAAATCCTTTCCGAGTATCATATCAAAGTCGTTCATCTCCATCACCGTGAAGTCTAACTGACCCTTCCAGTCTTTCATCTGCACAAGTACTTCGTGTACCAACCCCGCCACTTTAGCTCTAGAGTTCACTGCCTTGACCTCCATATTTGATGGGAAGATCATCAGTCCAGCCTCTTTTGCCAACCGTGTCATCATGAAGTTATGAGTGGTCCCCGTGTCCACCAGAGCTTGAATGGTCTTGCCATGAACCATTAAGTCCATGAAACCCAGACTGTTCATCCATGATTTCTCCATAACTCTTCCTTGTTCATCAAACTTCTTCAACCCTGAATCGGCTTCACCTATCATGAGCAACCCTGCTTCAATGCCCGAATCAGTTGCTCTGATACCACCTATCATGCCCCCAATTCTTTTTTCCTTAAATTGGCTGGGTGCGGCACCGCCTAAGTTAATAGCTTTATCCATCGTTAAATTAACTTTACGAAATACGCCTTCAACAATTCATAATAACATGAATTAACATTATTAATGTTCAAAATCCATCAATAATATAAGAACAATAACAATCCAACAATGTATAAGAAGTAATCTTTTATTATATTTGAGAAGTTTACAATGACTGGGAGTGAATGCTCCACCGGCATTCATAAACAAGGTTGGGCGTTGCCCATGCAAGAGTACATGGCACACTCACTGCAACCTTCAACCGAACATAATACAATATACAACCAGGTGGGCGTGCCCGTGCATGACCCACACTACACACAACACAACTTGCCGACGAGTGGGCGCAGCCGTGCACACCCGCGCTCGTTACAATCAAATGTCGTGCTATCCAACCAGTGGGCCGGTGCCCTACTACGCCCTCCACCCGCACTTGACCCGCGCTGCACGATAGTCCTTTTCCCGACTCGGTAGGTGCATCAACATAGGCGACTGTGGTTCAAGTGCAACCTTCGGATTTCTTCTTGTGCGCACCTCTAACTTGTGTGACAAACTTGTGTGAAGTTCATTGATGTGAAATGAGCATCCAACCTCATGTGTTTATACCCTTTCCACCGTGGGTAAACTCCATCAGGTTGACCTCCAAACTCGCCATCGCTTATGTTAATCGATGCCCCTATAATGAGTCAGCCTGCCCACCACTCATGTGCAGCCTTGGTTAGCTATAAACGATGGTCGCTCGCTACCTTAGTTCATTTCTACAACGGGAGGAACGTGCGCGCCCGTGCACGCAACCGTAGGGCATTACAGTTTTGGTCGTGTGGGTGCCCATGTAAAATCGTTCGGGCGGGTCGTTTGAGGGCGTCTGTGTCAACTCATTCGGGCGGGTCGTTTGAGGGCGTCCGTGTCAACTCGTTCGGGTGGGTCATTCGGGCGAGAACGTTTCAACTCGTTCAGGCGGGTCATTTGGGTGAGGTCATTTGAGGGTGGGTCATTTGAAGGCATCCATGTCAACTCATTCAGGAGGGTCGTTCGGGTGAGGGCGTACTCGTATCAAAAAGGCTAAGTTATGACCCAAGGTTGGCTTTGAAGTGAAGACGCAGAAGATTAGGACACTTGAAGAAGCTTTTGCTGCTGTTGACAGGTTGGTGGAGCATTATGATGAGACTTCTGATGACAAGAAGAAGAAGTCCAATAAGCCAAAAGAAAAGAATAAGGATGATACTTTGAAATCGGATGATAGTTCAAAGACGAAGAAAGCCTTAAAGTGTTGGATATGTGCTGGACCACACATGGTGAATAATTGTCCTTCTAAACCAAAGGTGGCTGCTATTGCACAATCTAATGCAAAGAATGAAGGGCAGGTGGGATGTAAAGCCTTCGTTATACCGGGCGTGGTTGGGCACGGGTGAGCTGGGCCACACGACGATCAGAGAACGCAGGTGCGTGGGTGCACAAGTGGGCGTGCGGGCGCACAGGCAGGCGTACGGGCACACGGGTGGACGCGCGAGCTGGGTTGCACGGGGGCGGGCGCACGAGCTGGGCTGCATGCGGGCGGGCGTGGGCAGGCACGCAAGCTAGACTGCACAAGGGCAGGGTGCAGGCGAAGGATGAGCCGGCTACACGGGATATGCGATGAAAGCAGAAATATATGCGACAATAGACAGACTTCAAACGACACTTGAGGAAAAACAAAGGGACGATATGCGATGGAGTTATACCCTCGGTTGGAGCGTTGAACGATGGTGGAGGCCGACTTGAACAAGGAGTAAAGCTGACACATGTTGGGCATTCAAAGGGGGTGTGTAAAAACATGTTTGGGTGGTTGTCCGGGTGAGCCACCACCCCACCTTTGGACGAGTATAAGTGGAGAGTTTGGAGGCTTATTTGCAACAACAAACTCAACGAAGCATCTTTGCTAGAACTCAAGGAAGAATTGTGTAGAAAAAGAAGGAGAATGTGCATAGCTCATGCACACTTCTCATAGAAGGTTGCTCACTTGGTTAGCATTCTTGGAGTTGGTCGAAGGTTGGGCAAGGTGTGCCCCGGGTTGTTCTAGAGCACAGATTTGTGTGAGACTTGAGGAGGGGGTCTTGGTGTCTCGGGTGAGCACCCTCCCACCGTGCAAGGTGTGCACAAACATTGTAAAAGGCTGGTTTGCCTATGTTGTAAAAGCGACTAAGTATAGACTTGGATTTTGCCAAGGATACTTGTATTATTGAAGAAATATTGATTATTATATATTGTTGGGTAGACTTATTGTTCAGGGAGTTGCCCCTCCCTTTATACTATGCAATTGTTGTTCTCTTTTATAATTGCTGATGATAATGAATGAGTATGGGTGTTCATTAGTATAAAGGATAAACATAATATTAATTGGTTGTGAAACACAAACTAAGTAAGGAAAAGTGAATTAGGCGTAGTCCATGAACATTAGTATTGGTGAAAAGAAAGTGTTCGGTGGTGCCGCACCTCGCTATAAGCGGTTTGTCACGCGGGATAAGTCTACTTTGCGGACAAAGTGGACCTCCCCAGAAACTAACAAGTTTCCGATGACAAACAAAACAAACAAGAGCAATCCTTCTCTAAATATGACTTTTAAAATATAAGAACACAAGCGTTTAGATCCTACCTTGTTCCAACGCTGTTGTAGTAGTCCAACTTCGTCGATCTGGATGAGCTCCTCCTTCACTTCGAATCCTGCAACCACTAACAATCAAACGATTATATAGCACTTGTATTTCTCATATAATAAAACATATTTAACATGTAGACTCCACCCCAACCTCTGGCCATCTGCACTCAAGTGTGCAATCCATCATGAAGAAGCCTCCTTCAAGGCCCCTTGTATAAGTTGGTGTGGTTCCTTCCTACCAAGGCCTCCACACCAACCTCTCTCCAAGGTTGTTTATAGAGAAAGGAGGGTGAGGAAGTTTCCTCCCTGACTCTCATCCACCCATGTGTCAGATTGATGTTGTGTCGTCAAGTATTTATGCACAGCCTCAATCTCCTCACAAGTATATCCAAGCTCACCTAGCTTGTCCTTTGTCAACTGAAAGTCATATATGCCCATAGAATACCTACAAAAGTCCACTATTCCAGTAGGATCCCTACCTTCATAATCCTTCTCAATCACTACCTCTGAAATAGTGCTTGGACTCCCTTCATTTGCAACTCCATTGTGAATATCATCAGTAGAAGATGCTCCCATCAAGTGTCTCCATGTTCATGAGGTTACCTTCTCACTTCCTTCATTCTTCCTTCTAGCTTTTGCAATAAAGTCAACCAGCTTCTTTTCCTTTGTTGTTTGAGTCACACTCCAAAGTCCTCTTTGCTCCACATCCTCATGCTTCACATTTGGATCTTTGGGGTACAAAATCATAGAAGTCATCCTTGGTCTATACCCCAAGAAACTTCTCCTATTCATAGGTACCATCATGGTTCTTCCTCCAGCTGTGATCAAGAGAATGTCTCGGTCCACCATCGGTATGTCTTGTGCCAGCTCCATGAAGTCCAGCCCCAACACCATAAAATGATCATCCATGTCTACAACTCTCAAGTCCAACTTTCCAAACCATGAGCCTACTTTCACCTGAATGTTCTGCAATACACCATCAAGAGCTCTTATGGTAGAGTTGACTACTTTGAAAGCACTCCATTCCCCCTCCATCTTTGCTTTCTTCCCAAAAGACTTTGCTTCCTTCCTACTTAAGAAATTATGAGTAGCTCCTGTATCCACCAAAGCTGCAATTTTCTTGCCCTTCACAGTCACCTGCACAAAGCTTAGCTTCAAGGAATCACCTCCTTCTGTTGGCTTTGTCTTGCGCCTTATCTCAGAAACTTTCTTTAAGAATTCAGCCTCAGAAGTGTCAATTGGTTCATGCCCCTTTTTGACATTCCTTCTAAGGTACTTCACCTCCTTGCTTGGCTCTTCTAGGCAACTTGGTCCTGGTTCATCTTGACTCTCTTCAAGCTTGCCTTCCACCATATCCTGCTCAAGTGCACCAACCAAGTGTCCACTGACCAAGTTCATAGAACTAAGCTTTCAAATGTCCTCTAGATTCTCTCGGTAGTGAATTCCCAACTTGTCAATGTAGTCGAGCACTTCTTTCTCAATTACGACAACCTTCTTACCAAGAAGCTTCTTCTTTACTTCTTCCTCAACTTGCTTGATTTCGGCTTCCACTTTGGCACTTTCCTTCCTCAACTAGGCTCTCTCATCAAAAGCTCTTGAAGACCAAGGCCACTTCATTGGATCTCCTCATCAAGTCCCTTGAGTTCCATATCTGTCGTACTTTCACATTGGCTTCTGAGTTTTTCAAGTTCCCTTATTAGCCCCGAGCAGCTTCCCCGAATCTTCATGTTCTCAGCCTTCATCGAAACCCAATTAGAACTCCATCGACTCATATGTTCCAATATTTTGTACCAGAGGTCTTCAATTACATCATGGCTAGACTCACCTATCATAGGTTCATCCACCATCTCTACCTTTTCAGCCCTCTACATATTCACCAAGTGCCCGCAATCTGAATCAACCCTTGTTCCACTTGTGTGAAAAGACTTCCTTCACTTGCAAGTACCCTTTCCACTGTCACAAGAAACCCTGCTTCAATACCCTGAATCAGCTACACCTATCATGAGCAACCCTGCTCTGATACCACCTTCACTTCGGTGAAGGTGTGTAGTAGCTTCAATACCTGAATCAACTACTATGATACCATCTATCACGCCCCTACACCTGCAGTAATCTTCCAACCGTGTTACACTAAAAATTGTGACCATGACTATCTGCAGTAGTATGGCTCTATCAACAGTCATACAATCCTCCTAAGCAAGCCTTATACCTCTGCTCATCATGTCAAATTCCAAAAATGAAGAGAAAGTCCTTATAAAGTCAAATATCT
>Ga0115851_102032_pt1 | contig 10758 bp, 12 predicted proteins | sample InSIn2gowninarea_FD_83865 | JGI IMG/M metagenome (GOLD analysis project Ga0115851, IMG submission 83865)
CAACCCTTAGTTTAGCTATAAAATATACTTTTACCCCATATTCTCGACAAAACCCACTTAATTCACTACTTCTCGGTAAAGCTAAGTAATCCCATCATTAAGCCCCACCTGATCATTTAGTTTAAGGACTAAGTCCATCAACTCTTCATGCCTTGTTTGGCTTTCCAAGACTTCCTATGTCTGGGGGTGTTGTATTTGAGGTATCTTCAATTGTTTCTTGAGTGTTGCAACGTCATCAGTCTTCTTTTTGATCAACTATTCAGTAGCCTTGATGTCTTTGGGATCATGTCCCAATTCAATTACCAAGTCTTCCAAAGACTTGATTTTGGTGTCTTTGGCTTATGAGGAGGCCTTTTCCAACTAATACTGGGCTAACATGTTATTCAATGAATTTTGCAACTAATGGGCAGCTATGGCTTTTCCTGTAAGGGTGGAGTAAATATTTTATCCAGCCTATTTGTGAAATTCAATTTGGTCAGTGGGATGAATATCCCTTGCCAATACCTCAAAGTCTATCTTCTTGAAATCTGTTGGTCTTCTTGGTTATTGCATAATTGGATTTATAAAGGACATTTGCATCTTTCCTTCCTTGGTGTCAATAGCTAACATCAACCTGGTTTGATTGGTTGGTGTAAGTTTGAGATACTGTGCATAGGATTCTGCCTTTAGTTTCTCATTTCTCATTTTGATTTCCTTGAAGCTGTCCTTAATGTCCCTATCTCTATCAGTAGGCTTACTGAATGAGGAGACTTCTACACTAAGCTGCCTTTCTAACATTTGAGTTTGTGATGTAGATGGCTCCTACGTTTCTCCAGATGGAGCTGTGCCCTTGCTCATGTATAACTCCATATTATTTATCTTCGTTGAGCCTTCTGTGTCTTCCTATTCTGAAATGGGATTGAGTCTTGGCCTTTTTCTCCGGCTAGCTTCATATTGCACATTTGAAGTCCATACCTAAACTGGAGGCTCCTTCTCTATCGCTCTTGGGACTCTTTTCCTCATTCTAAGGAGATTGCAAAATAGCAGGGGTACTCATGGTTCCTTCTTGCTCTGGTACCTGCAGGAATGAGCTTTCATCAAGCTGTCTCTCTAGATCAAACAAGATATTTTCAACATCTACCTTTGTACTATCCTTGTCTATGAGAGTGTTTTCCAACCACTCAGATTGATTGGAATATATCTTCATTTATGGTATGGGGTGATGAATGTAAGGTCCCAATTTGACATTTTGTCTTAGTTTGGTCATAAGTCCTTGAGGGTCATACGTCCACATGAAACTGTTCTGAAACTTCATTTGTTGCAAAATTTGATCTACTTCCTACACTGCTTCTCTAGAATTGCAAATGAAAGGGCCTAACTGATTTTTGACCTTGAACTAAGTTCTTTTCTTGGCTGAGACAAAGTTGACTTCATTTGAGTTCATTATATGCCTACAATACTCTAGAGCAAATAACCTCATGGGGAGGTAGTTGGGAAGTTTGTATGGGGCAAGTTGGCAACCATAAATTCTTATTTCAGTGTGATTTTGGTAAAGGTACCAATCTCTCACCTTTGCTTGGACAATTTGATTACTCTTTTGATCTCTTGGTTTACTCTGGTTGGAGGACTTCATATCAAGATGGTCATGACTGGATGGAAAAAAGATTCAATGAAGTCTGTGTAGGTGTATGGTGATGAATACCTATGGAATAATGGTGTCCAAAATATGACAGACCTGGGTTGGCCTCTAATATCCAGCTTCTAGATGGTGAAGGGAAATCTATCTCACTAATCATACAAAAACATGTGATAAAGTACAGAATAGTACTTGAATACTCTTTCATTGTGTGTTCTGGTAAATTTTTCATGCATTCTTTCAGCTATGAACTAGGCATAATTGTACAAAGTAGTAAGAGGCTTTCCTGAGGTGAAAATGGACATGAAGGCAAGGATGAGCTCATCAACAAATTCATCTACGGTATAGCCCATAATACATGAGATCATGGTTACAATTTGCTTATCCCTTTCAGAGAAAGTGGAAGAAACATATGGAGGGGCATCTTTAGGAATGTGGTTCTCTTCTACAATGAAAGTTTGGAATATTTAGGCTAGACTAGATTGTCTCAATTTGGTGTATTGGTCCAACAAATCCCTAGTGGAGAGTGGGGTCAAGTTTGGACTTGGTTGGACTTGCAACATCTTATTGATTGATTCAGCTATGATGGTAAACAAGACTTTTGGGTCAGGGGACATTATAGCTCTATGGCTAGAATGTAACAAGAAAGGCACATATGGACAATCTGAGGAAAGATATGTACTTGTGGAAACTGGTATTTGGTAAAATTGGAATCCCAAAGGCCAATATCATCAATTTGGTTTAGATATCTATCCTTAATCAAACAATGAATTTGAGAAAGATTTCATAGGCACTTGTGTCCTTGATTTGAAAATCCCTATCCACTAGGGGAAGGTGGTCAAGGTACAAATGGGTGTCATGACAGGTCTGACATCCATGGCGACAAGGGCAGCCATAATTCAGTTCTTCTAGATTTGAATTTGGCAATACACATTTATATCAGAGGTTTTGAAGGAAACTTGGAAGTTTTCAAAAGGGTTTGGGGCACACAATTTTAATTTTTAAAGTAATTTCAATTAATTTTACTTAATTAAAACACTTTAAAGACTAAATGTTTTCAAATTGAAAGGGTTGTCTAGTAATTTGTTTTCAAATACCTGGAATTTGGGTGAATTGGCTTCAAATTCGTGTTCTCGGCAACTACAGAAGTTTGAATGAGCTCTGGTACGGACTGAGAGCTTGGTTGGGGTCTTTGCAACTTTTAGATTGAAATTTGAGGTCAATTGGCAAATTTAGCATTTGCAGGTGTCGCAATGGTTTGTAGAGGTTTACAAAGAAAATGATTGAAAAAGGAGAAACAGGGCTTCTTGGCCTTTTTATTGAGCAACAGTCACTTTTTGGCAGCTAATTACAAATGAACAGTGGGTGGTTTTTCGGGTTGAGTGGGGAGGTAGTTTCCCAAGCCATCGCACTGCTTTTATGGAGGAGGCAGTATTTTGGAGGGAGCACTCGATCTATGTTAGCTCTTGACACGTTGTAGATGGGGGCCCAGGTAAAATCACTTTATCAAGCGGGTAAAGGTCGGAAATCTGGTGAACCTGATATGGCTATGGACCGTTGGATTTGAGCATTGATGATTGAATGGCAATCGAGTGACAAATGTGCATAGATGAAATGGGCAAAGGTTTTCGGGGGGGGCAAGGCTTTAATCCTTGGTGGTTTGGGATTATTTACGAGTTAATGATGGGATTAAATGATCAGGTGGGGCTTAATGATGGGATTACTTAGCTTTACCGAGAAGTAGTGAATTAAGTGGGTTTTGTCGAGAATATGGGGTAAAAGTATATTTTATAGCTAAACTAAGGGTTGGGGTTTTATATACAGGATTTAATTTAATACGAGAAAAGGTATATCAGGAGCTATAGTATTATGTTAAGAATTAATATGAAATGAAATGAGGGGAATGAACATACCCCTAAGCATAAATGTAATATTTGCACATTTTATTCACACACAGTTTATACTTAGGATAAAATCTTTTTGTGGGTATTTTGAACAAAATGGAATTTAACATGAGGTTGTTTGCTTTAAAACCCGCGATCTCCGCCCGAAATTAATTAGTTTTATATTTTTTTAAGTTTTTTAATACATACACATGAGTTGGGTATGGACCTACCGGTGTATACACGCGTTTAACACAGGGAAAAGTCACGTACAAGGGATAAAACACTGTTTTTTAAATTTTGAGACCAGGTCTGGAAGGAGGGGTTGTCCTAGGCCATGTGTGCAGCATCACAAACCATAAGAGTGAGATTTGGAGCTATAACACCAAGGCTTACAACACATTCAAAAGGTGTGAGTATGGTATTGACCTATGGATTAGAGGAGAGCCTACACAACCATTACTCCTATCTTTCTGGCATAAAAAGTTTATGAAAAAAGACGATGTCGTATGTAAATTGGGGCCACTCCATACAGATATCATTCAGGCTGGAAAGGAATACTTCCAGGACATTAAAGAATAAGCCTTGGCTACATAAAGGCAAAGGTGGGAAATTTCCAGTAACACTGTGAGGGGCTGAGAGTCGTTCAGATATCGAAACTTCCAAGTTGCTTCTTCTCGTTTTTATAAAGATAGCAATATGATTTTAACAATGGGGCCAGAGTGGATAGGATGCCACTACAGAACCCTAATCATATGGTATCCTCCTGATCAATACTGTAGTGATTATAACTTAAAAGATCATGAGGTAACCCAGGCTTTCGCAGTCCTTAAGCGAAATAATGGTTTTAGGAATTACAAGGAGGAAGTATATCTTGCTTATTCCCTCACTCAGTGGCATATGAACTATACACTTGCACAAGGACGTGCAACAAGGTAAGCTGGGCAGTATGTTGGGATAGGAAAAAGGTATGATTTCTCTTCATAAAATGCTTCATTTATCATTCATCCTTATACGGTTATCTCCGCATATAGATTAAAATGAGGAAAATATCTGCTAAAGTTGGATGAAACTATTTAGTGATATAATAGGTAAATGTAGCATGAAAAACTTATTCTTTGCTATCTTTGTATGCAGAGATGCGATTGGACAAAAGTTGTTCAGTTGGAAGAACAACACGAGGCCATAAAAGGGAAAAGCCACGGTGTCTAGGGTAGACAAGGAAGCGAAAGATCAATTAAAACATTCATGTTTTATCATATGATAAGATTTTATATTGTGGAATCCTCAGGATCCCCTAATCCTAAGGATTTTCTTTTATCCAAGTTTCTCTTTTATGTTATATACAGGGCCAAGAGGCAATTAGAGATAGTTCGGACTTTTAATTTGTAATTATTATTTTTGAAACAAAGTCATTGTTAATTCAATGTCTCTGTCAGCTGCTACTTGAAGTTAATGAAAGAAGGTTACATTCGATACATCTTTGTATTATGAGTTTTTATTAAGCAGAGGCTTATGGCGACTCTAGGCCTAGTCACAAGAAGTTCCACTACACCTTTGTGTTATAGTTTTATATTCAGTCTTTGTGATTGATTTAATGTTCAACTATTTCATTTATCGTGAATATTTATGATATTGATTTGTATAGTTGCTCAATTAGATTCAGAGTGAAGTTATGAGACAGACTTAAGTAGCGCTTTGATTATAAATAGTGAATACATGTTAAATTTTTGGTCATTTGGATAAATGTTATCATAGATCTTGAAAGACGAGTCTAATTAACTTCTACAGATTGTAATATAGAACGTTTTCCATTTGGGAATCCTTTATTACTATTTGTTGTTCAATTACTCATTGTTGTTCAATTATCGATTGTTGATTGCTCTTCACTTACTGTTGTTGTTCAATTGAGTAATGAAGATTGATTTGGGTTGTTATAGATTAATAATGTTGTTCGATAGTCATAGTTTCTTTACTTGATTAAGTGTAATTAATCTTAAGCTTATTTGAACAATCCTAAGTGTAATTCTTATTTGCATTCAGTTTCAATTGGTTTCAGAAAAGTTGCATAGAATTACATAGTGTGTTGAGAGCATTTCTTTCATAGATAGTTCTTTTCAGAGTTGTGTGAATTGAATTGAAGAATTAGCCTTTAGTGATTGCAACAATTCATCATTAGATAACCTCTAGCTTCACTGCATATACTGTGTTGGCACTCTTGAGATAGAAAGACTTACCTCAGGTTGACAACTAATGTAGAGATTAAGATTGCCTGTAAAAAAAACATCTTAGTGAGCCAACACTCCCTACTCAAACACAAGGCTCTTTTGGAATTGCACACCTCTCTTGCAGGATGGAACTAAGGATTTTAAAATCTTACCACGAAGTCAACAAGGAATTTTTTTGTGATGACCTTAAGTATAATATTAAAAATTTTGTGGCAAAATGTTTGGTTTACGAACAAAATAAATTGGAGACAAATAAGTCCCTAGGTATTTTATAACCATTATCCATTCCAGGTCAATGTTGGGAGGAGGTGTTAATGGATTTTGTCATGGATCTACCCAATTCCAAAGGAAAGAGTGTCATCATGATGGTAGTTGATAGAATTACCAAATATGCACACTTTTGTGCACCATATCATCATTTCAAATCCAATATAGTCATTATTGCATTCATGGAGGTAGTTCAAAAGCTACATGAAAACCTAAATATTACAAATATCCCAGTTTCATTGGAAATTTCTGGACATTTTTTTTTTTCTTATCTCAATACTCAATTGACTCATAGCCCATGTTACCATCTTTAATCTGATGTGAAAGATAAGATGATGAAAAAAATGTTTGGAAATATATCTTAATTTATTTTTATTTAATAAACAAACCTAATGGGTCAAGTTTTTACCCTTGGCAAAATGTTGGTATAACACTTCCTTCCGTATCGCTCAAAAATAACCCCATTTATGGCACTTTATGAATATCATCCACCATCCATCATGTCATTTCTAAGAGAGAAATCTAAGGTTCAAGTAGTGGACTATCACATTGAGCCTCAACAACTAGTTCTCAAACTCTTAAAGGATAACCTGGCTATGGTGTAGAATCGAATGAAACAACAAGCAAAACAACATCATAGTGAAACAATATTTAACGTGGGAAATTTTGTATTTTTATGGCTACAACCATACAAACAAATGTCCCTTAAGTAAGCTAAGAAGGATAATTAATTATCACCCATGTACTATGACCCTTATAAGGTGTTGCAAAATATTGGTACTATGACATGCAAATTGGAGTTGCCTACGTCTTCGCGAGTACACCCAGTTTTCCATGTTTCATGCTTAAAGAAGGTTATAAGTGGCAAGCTCCTAAAAGTTCAAACTATATTACCAAAAATTTACGAGGAAGGAAACATCATATTGGATTATAAAGAAATCATTGAAACAAGAATCTGGAAGCTACGAAATTGTTCAATTTCAGAGTATCACATTAGGTGGAAGAACCTACCTACTAAAGATTTCACATGGGAAGATGAGTATTTTATACATAAGCATCCAAAACTACTCAAGTGTTGAGGACAACAACTTTTTGAAGGAGAGGGTCATGTTAGGTCCCTATAACACTAGTGTATCTGTTGGCACAAAAGTCATCAAGGGGAAAGACATTGGGTTCAAGTGCGGAGAGCCAACAATGGTTCTTCGTAGTCTAGGTCAACGCTGACATTTTCACCTTACCCAAGGGGTAAGGAGTCTCACCCGAGGCGTGTTGCAACAAGAAATAAGAAGGGTTCATCATGGAGTCAAGGTAGCACCAACTAAAGCATCAACCGATAAAAATATATAACATTACACACATAGTAGAGATAAAAACATATCATTTAATACACAAAAACTACTAAATGTATGAATCTTACAAGACTTTTCAAAATTTTAAATGGGTCATCACATCATGTATACTTATATGCATTATACTCTACAACTTTTCTAGACTTTCCTTTCTATTAATTCAATAGTAAAACAATACGATACATCTCAACATTCGCTGCAAGTAACAAAAAGGAATACCCAGTTATAGACTCATGGGCTCGTCCTCTATCTGAAAGGTCCTGCTCCACTGAGCTTATACATTTTGGTGTTAGCTTGCCACAACTAGCTATCATCACTGTAACACCAACTTCCACAGCCTCACTAACAAACCCCTCTTCCTTACTGGCCCTCTCCTTTTATACTTCTCTCTACCGCCTAGACTACTAGTTCTTGCTCGGTTGTCCTTTCTCTCGACTGCTCCTTCTCCTTCCTATCTACTCAGCTGCCTTTTTCTTCCACTGCCACCTTGCCACAATCCTTCCGTAACTACTTTTTCCTACCTTGTTGTCTAGTTGACTCCACCACAAGCTAACTATTGCTACCACCTGTTTCCTCCTCGTTCTTTGGTCAGCCAAAATTGATCAGAACCTTTACAAAATTAAAATAAAGGCCCCAATAGGCCCCGAACACAATTCTTTGACTCGTCTCTACGTCAATTCATTTCGGCCTTGGTTGACAGTGTTGGTATTTCCATGGGTTCTTCGTTTGGTGGCTACACTGTCATTTGCACTGGTTTTACTGACTATTGGGTTGGTGCTTCTTTCGCTTCGACCAATCCTCGCAAGGTGGCATCTGTTGCCGCTGCACTTTCCTCCTTTTGAGGTTCCCCCATTCCAAATGAAGGCTCCAACTCCGGAATAGTTTTCGTGGTTTGCTGTCTAAATTATTTGTACTTTTGAATGGAAATTTCCCTTCCGGCAAGGATTGCGTCGGCACGTTGAGTGAATTCTTCTGTCGAATTTGATGTTAACTCCATTAGCCATTGGCTTTGCAGGCTCTCAAGTTATTGTCCATTGGAGTCACAAACCTATTTTAGATTTAAGACATGTGTATGGACCAGTGGCCACAGGTCTCTAATCATCTCCTTTGTTTTGGCAAACTCTTCCTCAATTTGATCAACTTGGGCCTGGATTACGTCAATCTGGTCATTAATTTGCTATAGACGGGCAAGGTATGTACAGTCCTTTGTGCTGGAAAATAATGTCTATATTTTCTCTCTCATTGGGTAGACCAAGATATTTTCCAACACCAGGCTTCCTAGCCAATCATGGAATTTGTTCATCAGAGCATAGCTGTTCATAAGGGCATTGGCTAGTGCTTTCTTCTTTGCTTCCACTTCAGTGTTTTTTCCCTCAACAGTCCTCATGTAGATCTCTACTAGGTCTAGTAGTGTTGATCTTACTGTCTCCGACTTCCTTTTCATGTTGGAATTAGTGACTACTAGGTTCGAGCATGCCACTTGGATGTGGTCGTAATAGTTTACCAGTGTGCAGGTCGTGATGTCCTCCGACACTTTTGTGTTTGCATCGATGATTGTTGGACATAATGACCTGAATCTCTGTGTGACCTGATCAACCTACACTTGCAAATCCATATTTGCTCGCCTCAGGTGATCATGCTCTTCTATTACCTCGTGCAATTTCTTTTTCTGCTACTCATGCTCCTTGGCCAAATCCTCATAGATCGTTTTGGCCCTATGTGCTGCTTGGTGTATAAACATGAATAAATGTGTCAATGACTAGTACTACAGTGTGTCAATTTGTATTGTGCCAGGCTTAGAGAAATGATCTCGTATGGATAGCAAACCACGAAAACTATTCCGGAGTTGGAGCCTTCATTTGGAATGGGGGAACCTCAAAAGGAGGAAAGTGCAGCGGCAACAGATGCCACCTTGCGAGGATTGGTCGAATGGATTTGTTGTGACTGCAGAGTGAACTGTGGAGTGGGGGGTGGAATGCTAGGGTTCGGGACCACTGTGATATTTATATGAAAAAGAGGTAGGTATGACTCAACCCTTTCTTCCTACAAAACAATGTCTAAGCTTCTCCCTTGTGGTGGGTCCGACCGAAGTAGTGATGATGCAATTGATGTTAGCTATGTACCACTGACAGAAGTGGTGCCCTTTGCCTGCCCTACGGACTCAACTTTTGTCTCCATAGTTGTTCGTCATCAGTTGGATAGGAGGGTTTCTGACAGGGTTACAGAGGTGGAGCCTATGTGGGGAGGATTCCCGTGACTGAAGTAAGGTGGTGGAAGTGGTGGTAGAAATTTCTTCAATTATGGGAGATGTAGAAATAGAGTGCTCAACCTCATCAGTAAGGTTGACAACTGGAGGTGGTGGAGTAGTTTTTATATTTTTAACGATAGTACTGCGAACAACCCTTTTCTTCTTTCGTTTCGGGACTGTTGGCTGAGATGGAGAGTGGGCTACTTGAGTTGGGAGTTTCATGGCCAATGGAGTGGTGATGATGGGTGAAAACATCATGGAACCTTGAAATTGCACGGGATAATTACTCTCACCTGATTGTCCTTCAAAGCTTGCAATTGTTTGCCTCAAATCGAACATTTTCTCCTCCATCTAAAGTACCATTGGTTGAAGGATATCTTCGGCTAGCCTTTTATTGCTACTTTCTATTGCATCTTGCCCTTACGCCTGCTGCATCAAGGCCCCAAACAAATAGTTGTACTTCCCATCAATAATTTTAAATCCATCCCTAGCCATGACCCCACCTTAGTGTGTAGTGCTGCTGTAGTCAAGACGAACCTCTATGGCCTCATATTGAATGTCTTCGAGTGGACGCACCTTGGCCTAAGGTAGGTGTGCATGTGTGAGGCTCCGAATCAGATTTCTTCTAAAAATTCATCCAACAGAGTCTTAGGTATCCTCTACTTTGACCTTATCATGGTTAGCATCATTTCATACCAATCCTTGAAATCTGTCTCATTTATCTCTTTTGTGTTGGGTTTCCCTGACGCCCTCCATGGTTCATAACGAAGAGCTATCAGTTGTCCTTCGACAATGGTCGCCATTTCCCTTTCTTTCGGTGGTCTTCATTTCCACATTGCCAAAGACATAAAAATGTACCCAAATAAGAAATTGGTACTCTACCTATGCACATCTTCACATGCTTCAAAAAGTTCATTAAGAACAAATGTAGATGAGTTAAGTACCTCTCCTCAGCAGTAATGCTCCATAACTGAAATTTTGTCCAATGTGAATTCATTCTTTGTAACATGTCTCATGGTTTTTCCTGCTATGATGTAGTAGGTGAATCTGATGTCGACCTTGTTGATCACATCCATATTGGCTTTGAAATGATGATATGGTGCACAAAAGTGTGCATATTTGGTAATTCTATCAACTACCATCATGATGACACTCTTTCCTTTGGAAT
>Ga0115851_102034_pt1 | contig 10756 bp, 11 predicted proteins | sample InSIn2gowninarea_FD_83865 | JGI IMG/M metagenome (GOLD analysis project Ga0115851, IMG submission 83865)
ATTGTAAAGCTTTGTAACATTGAAAAATTGTATAATATATTATTCAGGCAGACTCATTATTCAGGGAGTTGCCCCTCCCTTTATACTGTGCAATTGTGTTCTCTTGTATAATTTGCTGGTGATAATGAATGTCTATGGGTGTTCATTGGTGTAAATGAAACATAATAATTACTTGGTTGAGAAACACAAACTAAGTAGGACATATGGTTACTCGTAGTCCATGAATATATGTATTGGTGAAAAGAAAGTGTTTGGTTGTGCTGCACCTCGCCAAGAGTAGTTGAAAGACTACCGCCAGCCTGGGGGTGTGATAGCTGATATCAAAGCTAGTCTAAATACTTTGAGGAGTCTTGCAGGAATCTGGGTGAAGAAAGTGTGTACAAACTTGACAGTTGGCGACAGTGAAGCAGGTACTTGTAGGTGAAGGAATTTGTTTCACATACAAGTGGAACAAGAGCTAGTTCATGGTTGCAGGCACCTTGATGAAGCTATTGAATGGTTGAAACTAGATCGCAAAGAAGAAAGATGTTAGCAATGGAAGGTGAATCTTAGGTTGGATCTAGTCATGTTGCGAAGGATGCTTCACTAGCTTTCATTGAAAAAGTGTTCGAAATAATGGAAGACTTAGAGGCTTACTGGACTAAGAAGATGGACGTGATTGAGAAAAATCAAGAGGCCAATTGGAAGATGAGGGAAGAGCTCGATGAACTCCAGACTCAACATGAGTATATTGATATTATGTGTATATTATGTGTGTACAACTTGAAGTAAAGGTCAAGGAGATTGAAGTGGCAAGAGATCGAGGCTTGGAAGAGATTGTTAACTTGCAGAAATCTCTTATTGAAGCCAGAGATGAGATTGCGGTGTTCAAGAAGGTTGTGAGGCATAACTCAGGTGGAGGAGTTTCTCATGTGAAAGTCAAAGAACCAGAATCTTATGATCATACAAGGAGTGTGAAAACTCTTGGCAACTTTCTCTGGGATATGGAGCATTAATTTGAGTGATTAGGTTGATCTGATGATGAGGCAAAGGTGAAGGTAGCTGGTCAATTCTTGACAAAGGATGCTAATATGTGGTGGCGAAGGAGGATGGATTAGATTGCCAATGGTAGTGCTAGTGACATAACTTCGTGGGATGATATGAAGAATGCTTTACAGATCCATCTCAGTCCTCAAGATGAAACGTGGGAAGCAAGGATGAAGATTAATCATCTGAAAATGGAATGTACTTGTTTAAGGGTGCAAGGTATCCATTTTCCATAATTTTAAATGTGAGCTATACACTCCAAGTGACCTCTGGAAATGTGAAAACTTCTTATTTGTTATACAGAGATAGACTATAGGGGCATTCACTAGACATGTCACCTCCAAAAAGAGGGTGAGTTCCAGAGGCTACTTGGCCCTCTACAAGCTCTGCCTAAATAAATAACAAAGTAAACACTTAGAAGTTTTTGACATACACATACTTGAAGTTTAAGGTCTTGCGGAATAGGACAAATAACTTTCTGCAGCTGAATAGGTGATTATGTCTGTATGCAAGTTATATTTATTTGTTGTTTAAAACTTTATATCAGTTTTGTTTAGCATATCATCTTCAACAAATAAAGACATCAAAATGATAAAGCAGTTCACCCCCTCTGGGCTACATCTGTTGGACCAAACCTATCAAACTAGGCTTGTCCTCCTATATTAAAAATTCTACAAAGGCTAATACAAGAATATGAGTGTCTCAAAAGACAGATCTGACTGTAAATATAGAATCAAAAGATAGGAATTAGCTAAACATGCTCTTTCTCAAACACTAAACAATGAATTTTGTACCTTGTATAGTACTTTCCCCAATTGGCCCTAGTGGCCCTTTAAACATGCATGGAGAATTTCAAGGTGAAGATGACCTCAATTGGTTCTGAAACATCTGCCATTAGACTCACAAGCTTGAAAATAGCAGATATAGCTTTTGAATCACCAAAAACGGATGAACATAGCCCCCAAATAGCTCAAGCACTGAAATGGCCCTAGTGGCCCTGAAAGCTTCCCTGAAGCTAAACAGTGAGAAGAATGCCTCAACAAGAAAAACAAGCTGTAGAAATGGATTCAGAATGCCAAAAACCTTCAGGAATGACCTTCATTCCACATTCACTGGCTGCATAATTCCCAATGCAACCCCCAAACTGATTTCGCCCTAGTGGCTCCTAGAACTTCCACGAAGCTAAAACACCTGCAAATGACCTTAAATGGTTGTGAAACCTATGCCAACGACTTTATAAGGTCGAAGAGACCCAAAATAAATAAAAAAATTGTCCAAAAAGGACTTTCCTAACCAAAGTTATGGCCTTTTACTCCCAACTGCCAGCTTGGCCTAAAATCACTCCAGCTAAAACTGGCTAACTGCCAAATAACCCCTCTAAATATGGGGCGGCCGCAAAATTTGGTGCCACCGCCAACAGATCTGCTAAATCTGCCATAACCGTTGGCTAACTATAGTTTAACTTCGCATGTGACCGCAAATTCTGTGTTGGCTGTTTGCATGGGATTCCGTGCCAATGGTTAAGTCCTGGCGCCTAGTTCTTGGCCTGAGGTCACGTGGTATGGGGGGCTGGCACTTAGGGGCTGGCCCCCTTCATTTCCCGCCCAATTTTTTTTTTTAAAATTCAAATAATGTTTGTTCCGCGCAACTTGCAAGTTCCGCCGTTGTGGCCCGACGGTAAGGCGTGGAAGTGTTAGATTAGAGGTCATTGGATCGAACCTCACTGCCACCAAAATTTTAAACAATGCACATACCCTTGCTGACGTCACCTTGGGCCACGTGGTGGTCTCTGGGCCTACCACGTAGCATCTTGTGATTGGCTGCCTAGATGGAATATTCCAAAGAATATTCTGCAAAATATTCTTTTTTAATTTTTTTGAAAAATTCAAAAATTAAGGGTTATTGGGAGATTTTGTTTTCGGCATAACTTTCTCATACGACGACTATTTTTTGAACCGTTCATGGCGCCGGAGTCAGAAAGATGAGCTCTATTTGTTTGTTTAGGTTCCAATCAGTTCTGATCACTTTCATTTTTGACCATTTTACGACACTTGGTCCTGAGCTCCTCCTAATCACACCTCCCAAATGAGAAGGCTTTTGGTCCCCAAAAGCTTACTGAATTTCTGAACTAAACTGTACAGCACTCGAGGAATAGAAATATCCTCTTCTGTTCAGCCTTATCAACTATCACGATGCCCATCCATGGCACCTCCGCTCCAGAAGAAGAGTTGCCTCCCAAATGAGAAGGCTCTTACAAAGATGAAACACTTCATCCTTTCTCCTCTTTACAATCTTGGAGATCAAATTAACTTTTTCCCAGTCAATATTACATTACATGCATGGTTAAAAACAAAGTAATCAACCCTTCAAGTTAATCACACATATATGTTTAAAATACAAGGAAATCATCATGATCCTGTGCTCACACATATCATTCTCATGCATGTACTTTATCCTTCAACTTTCTCTTAAGTACAATCATAAGTACAAGATCCTCGATCACATGTACATGTACTTTCAAAGCTAAAATGAATATAACCTTTGCTATGATAGAGTGAGTCTCATACTCAGCTTTCCATCATGCAACTTGCATTTCCTTAACAAAGAAATGCATTCGATCAAAAGACATGCAACTTTAATTGGATAAGAATTCTAACCATTTCTTACCAATCCATTTCAAAGGCGCTTCCTTTAACTGCACATCAATACCAACATGTGTATCATCCTGACACATATCAATGATGGAAACTTCCTTCCTATTCTTGCCATACTCTTTCTCCAATCTCTTCAACTTCCGTGGAAGCATTGTTGGATTCAGAGTCCAACACCTTTCAGCAGTATGTCCATGCTTATGGAAATAAGTGCAACACGTGTTAATCTTCTTGACAACGTGATTTGCATTGTTCAATGGAACTTTGGCTTCTTGCCTCCTTTCCTTCAACAGTTTCTTTTATGTTGCCATTCTTTTCCAACATCTAGAAACATTATGGTTAACCAAACCACAAAAGGAACATGCAATTCTTTTCCAATGCTTGTGTGGAAATTTTCCATGCTTTACATGATCAAAGGAAATATGATTGAAATCAGATTTATACCTTTCTCTTTCACCTTCATTACCTTCATGAGGAGGTGAATCAAATGAAGAAGAAGCTCCTTTTGGAACACCATCAATCATGTCAATGGTTTTAGAGCTTTCACAATTCTCTTGTTCAAGTGCATTCTTATGCACACCTTCTTCCTGCAAAGCATGTTTCAAACTATTGCATTCCTCAAGAATACAACCTTTACAACCTTGAGATAGAGAACTTGAAATGAAACTTCTTCTAGGAACTGTTTCAATTGCCTTCATGGTTGCTTTTGAACATTCTCCATAAGATTGTCCATAACCAAGACCCAAATTCTGAGGCCTTACCTCAACCATTATTGGCTCAACTATACCCTATGCATGTTTGCCCAATCCTTGTCCTTCATATCCCATTTTGGACATCAACTTAGAGCCTATGCCTCTAGTATGTTTCTCAAAAGAAGCAACATAAACATTCTTATAAGAATTTGAAGAAAAACTAGAATTGTTTACCTCTTCTTCAAGCTGATACTTGGCTAAGGCTTCTTTGGAAACAAGGAGTTGTATGTCCAACTCATGCATCCTTTCCATATTCATGCTTGCAATATGAAGTTGGCCTTCCATTTCCTGCAATTGGTCAGAAAGAAACTGCTTCTCTTCCCTCATGGAATTCAACTGCTCTTGAAGTCTAGAGCTCTTTCATTCATCCTCATACATTTCTCTCGCCATATTCATCATGATGAAAAATTCTTGCTTCAAGCCTTCATCAAAAAATCTTGTGAAGGAGGAAGATTTTGAGAACTCACTTATGGAAGTTGTCATTATAAAAATAAACAAAAGAGCTTCAGCAAACTCAAACAACAAGTAGTTTGCAGAATAATAAAGCAGTCAATCTTCAACACTGCTTAAGACACCTTTCAAACTACACAATCAAGCTAGTGATGTCAGTCAAGAAAACCTACTACTCTGATACCATCTGATCTAAAATTGGAATGTACTTGCTTACGGGTGCAAGGTATCCATCTTCCATAATTTCAAATGTGAGCTATACACTCCAAGTGACCTCTGAAAATGTGAAAGCTTCTTATTTCTTATACAGAGATAGACTGTAGGGGCATTCACCAGACATGTCACCTCTAAAAATAGGATGAGTTCCAGAGGCTACCTGGCCCTCTACAGGCTCTGCAAAAAGAAATAACAAAGTAAACACTTAGAAGTCTTTGACATACACATACCTGAAGTTTAAGGACTTGCAAAATAAGACAAATAACTTTCTGCAGCTGACCAGGTGATTATGTGTGTATGAAAGTTATATTTATTTTCTATTTAAAACTTTATATCAGTTTTGTTTAGCATACCATCTTCAGCAAATAAAGACATCAAAATGATAAAACAGTTCACCCCCTCTGGGCTACATCTGCTGGACCAAACCTCTCAAACTAGGCTTCTACTCTGGTATTAAAAATGCTACAAAGGCTAATACAAGAATATGAGTGTCTCGAAAGATAGATCTGACTATAAATACAGAATCAGAAGATAGGAATTAGCTAAACATGCTCTTTCCCATACACTAAATAGTGAATTTTGTACCTTATACAATACTTTCCGCAATTGGCTCTAGTGGCCCTTTAAACTTGCATGGAGAATTTCGAGGTGAATATGACCTCAATTGGTTCTGAAACCTCTACCATTAGACATAGAAGGTTGAAAATAGCAGACATAGGCTTTTGAATCACCAAAAATGGATGAACATAGCCCCAAACAGCTCCAGCACTGAAATGGCCCTAGTGGCCCTGAAAGCTTCCCTGAAGCTAAACAGTGAGAAGAATGTCTCAACAAGAAAAATGAGTTGTAGAAATGGATTCAGAATGCCAAAAACCTTCAGGAATGACCTTCGTTCCACATTCACTGGCTGCACAATTCCCAATGCAACCCCCAAACTGATTTCGTCCTGGTGGCTCCTATAACTTCCATGAAGCTAAAACACCTGCAAGTGACCTCAAATGGCTATTAAACCTATGACAATGGCTTCATAAGGTTGAAGAGATCCAAAATCAAAAAAAAATTGTCCAAAAAGGACTTTCCTAGCCGAAGTTATGGCCTTTTACTCTCAACTGCCAGTTTTCCCAGCTGCCAGTGTGGCCTAAAATCACTCCAGCTAAAATTGGCTAACTGCGAGATAACCCCACTAAATATGGGGCAGCCGCCAAATTTGGCGCCACCGCCAATAGATCCGCTAAATCTACCATAACTTCCAGCTAACTACAGTTTAACTCCGCATGTGACCGCAAATTCTAGGTTGGCTGTTTCCATGGGATTCCGTGCCAATGGTTAAGTCTTGGCACCTGGTTCTTGGCCTAAGGTCACGTGGCATGGGGGGCTGGCACTTAGGGGCTGGCCCCCTTCATTTCCCACCCAATTTTTTTTTTTTTAAATTCAAATAATGTTTGTTCCGCAAAGCTTGCAAGTTCTGTCGTTGTGGCCCAACAGTAAGGCGTGGGAGTGTTAGATCGGAGGTCATTGGATTGAACCTCACTGCCACCGAAATATTAAACAACACACATACCCTTGCTGATGTCACCTTGGGCCACGTGGTGGTCTCTAGGCCTACCACGTGGCATCCTGTGATTGGTTGCCCAGATGGAATATTCCAAAGAATATTCTGCGAAATATTCTTTTTTAATTTTTTTTTTGAAAATTTAAAAAATTAAGGGTTATTGGGCGATTTTGTTTTTGGCATAACTTTCTCATATGGTGATCGTTTTTTGAACCGTTCATGGTGACGGAATCAGGAATATGAGCTCTATCTGGTCATTTAGGTTCCAATCAATTCTGAGGACTTTCATTTTTTACCATTTTACGACACTTGGTCCTCAGCTCTTGATCAATTAAGTTCATAAGGCAGATAGGGAACCTACAGACATATCAGCGGTAATTTGCAAGTCTAGTTCTAGAAATTTCGGACATGGTGGAGAGGGACAAGGTCTTAAACTTCATTATTGAATTGAAGCCTTCGGCTCGCAATGAAGTGAAGAGGCAGAAGATTAAGACACTTGAGGAAGCTTTTGTTGTTGTGGACAGGTTGGTGGAGCATTATGATGAGACTTCTGATGAAAGGAAGAAGTCCAATAAGCAGAAAGAAAAGAAGAAGGATGATGTTTCCAAATGGGATGATAAGTCTAAGATGAAGAAAACATTGAAGTGTTGGATATGTGCTCAACCACATACTGTGAAGAATTGTCCTTCTAGACCAAAGGTGGCTGCTATTGCACAATCTAATATGAAGAATGAAGAAGCTTCTCTAGGGATGATGCAGATACTTGGTGCTGCTACTGCTATAGAGGTGGTCTCTTAGAGAGATCCTGAGAAGAACAGTTTGGAGTATGTCCTGATGAAGATTGGGGGTCCTGATATACTCACTTTGGTGGATAGTGGGGCTACTCACAACTACATGAATGAAGATACTGTGAGAAGGCATAAATGAAGACAGTGACTTCTCATCCTGATTGTGCTCTTGGTATAGCTGAAAGAGTGGACACACCACTAGGTGAGTGTATTGGGAAAGTCGGCCTCACTATAGTGCAGATTGATGACTATGAATTTGTACTGGGGATGGAATTCTTGAAACAATTTGATGCTATGATTGTTCCACATTTGAAGAAGCTGTACATTTACGATGGAAGGGAATATGTACCCATTGGTGTTCCAACCACTGGTGTGATAAAGCCTGATTGTAAGTTGGTAGTGATGTAAATGGAGGATGAGAAGCGAATGGAAGATATAAGTAAGTAGTTGCCTACTATTGAGACAAAGCTTACCGAGTAGTCATTGGTCATCAGGACACTCTCTGATAGTATCTTGGATTCATCAAGAAGGCTAGAAGTGGTTGAGGGTGATAATGATGATGAGGAGGCTTATGTGAGGCCGAATGTCCGAGAGGAAGATCGGGTAACTTATCTAGAGAGGATGGAGATATAGAATCCTGACAGATGGATTGAGCTTATTAGTGAGGGTGAGAATTCTGGCTCTACTCCCTCTACATCTTCTTAAATGACATAGAAAATGGGGCTCATTGTTAGCTGCTCATGGCAGTGAGTCCTTAAAACAAGTTGAGTAGGTATGATAGATGGTGCAAGGATGGCCTGGCATCAAGCATCATGACATGTTGCAGATGGGATTGAGTTTCCATGGACCTAAGCATGGGTGAGATTCTTGGTGAGTGTAGGATGTGGTAGAATCCGAGATAGACTGGTGAAGGCATAAGGATGTTCATTCTCATGGCTTGAGCATGACAGTGGGATTAGGTTCCCAACTAGTTCAAACATGGGGTCTAGAAGTGCACAGAGAGATGTTGGCATCAGGCAGGCAAGGAGGACAATTCACAGCAAGGGATGACACATGATGGAGATGGTAGTTCTACATATGTTGCAGGGATGTTTGCGCTAGATTTAACAACAAATTGTAGTGCATTTTTTTCTCAATTGGGATGAGTAGCCTGGAGCTAAATCTGGCTATATTGTACAGTTTTTAAAGCATCATTTTTTGCACCAAATTTTGCATCTTTTTTTATGCCAAATTTTCCATCAATTTTTGCATCATATTTTGCACCAAGATTTTTATTTGGTTTTAAAATAGGCTTTGCTTCTAGTTTTGTGCCATTTTTTGCATCTATTTTTGCATCATTTTCTGCTTCCTCTTGTGTGCCATTCTTTACTTCCAGTTTTGTGTTGTAATTTGCATTGCGTTTTACACCATATTTGGCATCTAATTTAGGGCATTTTTTTACATCTTGTTTGTGCCAATTTTTGCATCTGGTTTTATGTCATTTTCTACTTCTAACTTTATACTTATTTTACCAAAATTTATTGTGAGTTAGCTTTATTACAAATTTAGTATTTATTTTTTATAATTAACAAGTATGAAACTCAACTTATTTAATTGATATTTTTATATTATTCTTTTTAATCTTTTTTCATTTGAGTACTTTTTTGCTTTCGCCATATAATGAGCCCAATTAACATGCTTTTACCCATAGATCAGTTATTCTTCCTTCCATATGTTTCTATTCATTCTTTATTTATTTTATTTAACTAATGAATGTATAGGATTTTGGTTTATATTTATTTATTCAATAATATTTATATGTTTCTTATAGTTCTGATTATCAAGATATTATGTTGTGAAGGTTTCTTTATTCTCTCTCTTATGTTTAGGACCAAGATTTGGAGCTAGCTAGGAGTGCTTCCTAGCTATACTAAAAACTCCAAGAAGACCTACATGCAAGGACTCAGAAGAATTCCTTCCATTTTTCTTAATCTATACTCTACATCTTGATCTACTAAGAATCCTGAGCCTTAGAACAACCTTTCTCTTAATTGGTCTGTACTAGGTTTCCAGGATAAACTGAGAGGGTTTTATGTTCATCTAGCCGTGTATTAAATCCTACAGCAAAATGATATTTAGAAAATTTAATATATTTCACGATGTAAATGAAATTAGTAAAGTGAACCCATAGAGGGGGTCATAAGTGGAAATAAAATTACAACTCTAAACAAGAAACCAAAAGTGGATATAACCATGGATGAAAAATTGGGAGTAGAATTGGATGTTAAACTAGCCATCAAAACAAGATGCAAAGAATGACACAAAAAGGATTTTAAAGTAAAATTAAAAAAGGGTGCAACACTAGACATAAAGAATGGAACAAAATAGGGCATATGAAATGATACCAAATTGGGCACGAACAAATATGCAAAAATGGACACCAAAATGAGGATGCAAGGAATGGTGTAAAATTAGGATGCAAAATTGGATGCAAAAAGGATGTAAGAAAAGATCAAAAAACAAGATGAAAAATGGGACTAAAAAAGGGTGAAACCAAGGATGTCAAAAATGATGCATAATTAGATGAAAATTAAAAAAATAATCTAGGTGCAAAATGAGATGCAAATGTGGACACAAAATGTGGCAAAAAAAAGGATGCAAATTTGGATGCCAAAAAAAATGAAAAATTAGATACCAAAAATGATGAAAAATTGGACACAAAAGAAAAAAAATTCGTGCAAACATGGGCATAAAAATGGCTTAAATTTGGAAGCAAAATAAGATGCAACATTGGATGTAAAATGAGGTATAACAAATCATTCAAAACATGGTACAAAAACAAATGCAAAACTATATGAAAAAAAGTGCTCAAAATTGAGCGTAACATTAGACGCAAAATGGGATGCCAAGGTGGATGCAACACATGGTTCAAAAAAGGATGTAAATTTAGATGCTCAAAAGGATGCAAAATTGGATGCAATAAATGGTGTTAAAAATGATGCTAAATTGGATGCAACAAATGATACAAAATTAGATGCAAAATGTGGTGCAAAATAGGATGCAAAAAAGGGAGATAAATAAAACACAAAAGGGGATGAAAACAATGGTGCAAAAATGCATGCAAAATTTGGCACTAAATCAGATTCAACATATGGTGCGAAATTGCATGGAAAAAATGGTGTTAAAAAGGGTAGAAAAACTAGCACAAAAATAGATGTAAAAATAAGTATAAAGTTAGAAGTAGAAAATGACATAAAACCAGATGCAAAAATTGGCACAAACAAGATGTAAAAAAATGCCCTAAATTAGATGCCAAATATGGTGTAAAACGCAATGCAAATT
>Ga0115851_102040_pt1 | contig 10732 bp, 11 predicted proteins | sample InSIn2gowninarea_FD_83865 | JGI IMG/M metagenome (GOLD analysis project Ga0115851, IMG submission 83865)
AGGAATGTTGAGCTCAAAATAATTATCTCCCACATCCTTGGTGATGGTGTATGTCCTATATCAAAGCAAGAAAATCTTGCAGTAGGTCCCAACAGGGCACTCCTTCTACAAATGTAGCCAAACTTTGTCGCCCACCTAGAACTTGTGTGGCACCCGATGTTGATCATGATGCTACTTGTACTGCTTTGTACAATATGTCATGAACCTATTGGCAGATGTGTTGCATGTGCTCAATGAAGATATTTGCGTTGTCGGCTTGGCACTGGACATGAGCCGAATCTTCCTGAGTTGTTGCAAATGTTATGGCCACATTAGTGGGACATAGTGGCTAGAATCCCAAGCCCACCTGAAAAGGGTTGTGGCCAGTCAAGCTATGGAGAGCCCGATTATAGTTGTGTTGGACATAGGAGAGGCTCTCGTCCCATGTGTGTGGATGCTTTGATTTGTATAGGCACAGAATGTGTATGATCATCGTGTTGACGACCTTTGTCTGGCCATCAGTTTGGGGATGGAAATTCGTGGACTTAGTGAGCTTGGTGTCCAACATCGACTAGAGACTGGACCAAAATGTACTAAGGAACCTGTTTTCCAAATCTAAGATGATAGAATATGGGATCCCAAAGTGTACCCAACCTCTCTCAAATAAGAGCTTAGTTGTGGCTTCTACTATGATATTCTTCTTGTAGGCCATCATAATGATCATCTTCAAGAATCTGTCGACGACCACAAAAACACAATCATTTCCATGCTTAGTAGAAGGAAGGCCTAACATCTAATCCATGGAGATGGCTTCCCAAGGTCGAATAGTGGTAGGCAATGGAGTATAGAGGCCTTACTTCTTGATGGTCGGCTTGGAAATGATGCAAGTAGTGCAGGATCTGATGTACTTCCCGACATGCTATCAATGATTCAGCCAATAGAAATACTTATGTAGTACTGCCACCATTTTCTCGACCTCAAAATGCCTAGTGGCCCGACTATAGTGCACTTCCAAAATCATCTTCACACGCTCGCTTGAAGGAACACAAAGGTATCCCAGGTGGCATAATAGAGCATCCTGGAGATGAAAATATGGAACTTGTTGACCCTCCAAGAGTGTGTGGTATGTCTAGCCAAATTTTGGGTCGCTTTTGTAGAAAAGTGGCCAATCATAAGTCTCGTGCCCACAAGGGTTGAGCACAGTGGTTAATGCCATGATAGGTGTTTGGCTAAGTCAGACTACAACAGTATTGGTGCTGCCCTTCTTGTACTTGATATTCAAATGTAAATGTTGCGAGTATGTGGACCACTTCTGATGGCGATCATTCTGCAACTTCCCTTAAGTCTGTATGAACTACATGGATCAGTGGTCTGTGTGGATGATTGTTTCATTCCCCAAAATGTAATGCTTCCATTATCGACAAGCTTGCACAATGGAATATATCTATTTTTCATAAGTGGGATACTTGGACTGTGTCTAAAAGTGTCGCACTGTGATATGCCACCAGATTCCTTTGTTGAGTAAGGACTGCCCCAATAGAATAGTCAAAGGCATCTATCTTGATCTCAAATGGTTGTTGTAAATCTGGTAATGTGAGCACTCATGCAGAGCAAAGGCAACGTTTCAACTCTACGAATGCCTTCTATTGAGATTCAGACAAAAAGAAATTTTCTTTTGCTCCTCTCTTGGTGACTTGATGATCTAGATGGATCTTCAAAAAGTACCAGTCGCATGGTAAAAGGCTCAAAACTCAAAGTGGCAGAATAAGGATAAATGTAGCATCAAATCGAAGTGCTCGTCATCCTAATTCCAATCGTGCAAACGACACTCGAACCCAAGTTAGAGAAAGTCAAATTTTATGTTTGACTTATCCAGGTGGTAGGAGGAGATGACATGGAAATAACTCAACAAATGGGGAAGCGCCTAGTGGCAGGATGCCATTGAATCCCCGCATTTCGCTTATCATAGAAAAATAGGTTGTGGCTTAAGGAGAGTCGACCTCGACAGGATCTCGGCTGTGATTACGATATCACATATCGCAGATCAGAGGTGGAACAAGCATGTAATAATTGGCCCCGATAGAGTCAGGTTGTGATGCAATAAAATCACAATCGCAGATCACAGTGGGAGCATTTGTATGGATTATCACCATGGCCCTCTGCCAATTGAAATTTGCAATAGGGTTCTAGACCCGACCTATCATGCTTTGTAATTTATAATTCTAGTGGGCAGTTTTTGGGTCGATACGTCGATGATTGAGCGTCGATTTCCATTTCGACGGGGTTCCTAGATGCGATGAGTTATATAATATGTTTTATATTCCCGGTGGGTCCACCACATCGTAGAGTTCTTGTTGTTTGGGCTTGGGACAGTCCACCAATGGTTGGAATGCCAACAGTGAAAGCTGCTGAGTCAAACACGTATTCCAGAGAGAGTTATGCCATACTTGTAAGATTCTTGCCATGTCTCCTTTCAACCCGAGATCGTTGATATCGAATCAAACCCACCTGATTTACTTGGCCTATGGTTAGAACTGCCCGAGAGTTTAGGAATTACCAACATGCTTGTTTAAAGGCCATTTTGTGTCAGAAGAAGGCACAAGGAATCAGCGGAATAGTTCAGAGCCATTGCAAGCATCAAACCCTAAACCTAGAAATAGGTCGAGACCTCGCCTTGAGTAGTAGGGAGGTTCTGAGAAGTTGCAGAAGGCCCGATTACCCAAATTGGGTGTTTGGATAGGCATTTTTACACGATTTTTCACCAGGATTTCAGTCGTTCTATCTCTTTCTGAAGATGGGATCTCCATTCTTTGTCCATCTTCCAGCTTGGAGGTCTAATGATTGTAAATAATGTTTCTTGTACTTTTATCTCTTTTTATTCCACTTAATGAATGAAGGCCTCCCCACTATTGGGTAGGGCGTAGAGATGTAGTCCAAATTGGATGAACTCCTAATCAAATCATTGTGTCATGGTTTTCATGTTTTTCCAGTTATTTCCTCATTGTTTATGTGCTTTTAAGTTCCATGGTTAATTAGCTCTGTTATATGTAATTCTGATGCATCTGTAAGTAAAATATCTTGGATCAAGTTTGGTATCAAAGAAGTTATTTGTAGATGTGAATTTCAGGAGTTTATGCTAACCCGTAACAAGTTGTGAAAAGGATAAGGAACACCTAAGTCATTTGTTCTTGAAGTAGGACGTGCACATTAAAGAAGAAACATGGCCAATTAAGAAGCACATTGGAAAGAGGAACATAATTTCCGCAAGGTATTCTACAATATAACAGGGAAAGTAGACAAGTTGTTCATAGAGTATGAGAAGGAACTTGGGCATGAGAAGAAGGATTCCGATAACCATCGGTCAACAAATAAGGAAGGTGGTGGAGAAAATCCTCCTCCCTCTCCTTCTGCAAGTGATAGTTCTCATCACTCTCATCAAAATTCAAAGTAGACATCTAAGAAACCGTTCTTCAAATTAGAAATAAATTTTGACTTTCCCATGCACAATGGAGAGTGTAGTGCAGAAAAACTAAATAATTGGATAAGATAGATAGAGGTTTACTACTGAATCCAACAGATCAAAGAATATGAGGAGAAAGTCCAGTTAGCATCTCTTTGGCTGAGCAGCACTGCTCTTGTTTTGTGGGAGAGGTAACCTTCTGTCCTCTTGGTCTATTTTTATTTCTGCATTGAAAGACCAATTTTACCCTTTGGATTATAAACAAAAGGCACTTATGGAATGGAAATATCTAAGGCAAGGTAAGGTCCAGAATGTGCAAAGCTTCACTGAAGAATTTCGAAAAAAACGTTGAATCTGGGCATCTAATTATATTCTCCTGAGACTGTAAGTATGTTGGTGCACTACATAGTTACATAAGACACTCACTATTATTGTTTGAGCCTACTACAATTGACGTGGCCAGCATAAAGGCTATTCATCTTGAAAGATGAGGCAAGAATGACAGAGATGGTCAAACCAAAAAGGCGTCATTCAAACCTCAGCATGGAAAATTCCAAAATAATGGAAAAGGGAAGGATAAGAAGACTGTCACAACCAAGAAAGGGCATGAAGCGACACCATCTTGCACTCATTGCAAGAAAGATGGTCATGATGAGGACCACTGCTGGAAGCTACATCGGAGCTGAGACCGAAGAGATTCAGTGGAAAATGGAAGCAATGACAGTGACTATAGTGCAATACCTTAGATTAGATTTTGGTGATGAGACATTGATCACAACTATGGGCGCAAAAGGTATTGTTTCTGTTAATTATAGTTCTGATTCGATTGCCAATACTAGTTATTTGAATGAGCCTGTGAATAATGAATGAAAGATAATTAAATTTTTCCACATTAGAGTTGTTATAAAACATACGAAGGTGGAAACTTTTTTCGATTCAGGTTCCCAAGCAAACTTAATCTCAGAGTCCTTAGTGAATAAGTTAGGCCTTGAAACTAAGCCTCATCCGAGTCCATACCCGCTAGGTTGGGTAAGTGATAAAGAAAAATTATAGGTAACCAAGCAGTGTAGGGCCAGATTTGTTATTGCTTCTAAATTAGTTGATGAGGTAGAGTTAGATGTTGTGCCTTTGGACATCTGTGGAATCATCTTGGGAAGCCCATACCTATATGATAGAAAGGTAGTTTTCTTTCAACATCAAAACAAATACCACCTCACAAAGGATGGGGTAGAGTATATATTCCGAGCTCATCATACAAAAGTCAGTGTTATCCTTATAAGCACAAGATAGATTAAACAACTGGTTAATTCCAGTAAAGGGTGCATGCTCATGGTAGTGAGAGCGAAAGAGGTCGAGATGGCTGATGCTTTCAAAGGTTGTGATCTTAATCGTAAGAAAGAATTGTTTGAAATTATTTTTGACTATGATGGATTGTTTCAGGAACCGAGAGGATTGCCCCCAAAACAGTAAATCCAACATGAGATCTATTTACAATAGGATGCCCCTTTACCAAGTGTTGCCATGTACAGGATGTATTCTATCGAGATGGAGGAGATCAAGAAATAGGTGCAAGAATTGTTAAATCATGTAGTCATCAGACCGATTTCTTCTCCTTATGGCTCACCGATCATGTTGGTTCCAAAGAAAGACTGATCCGGATTTAAACAGGAACGCAATAAAACACAGAGATAACCATAAACACAAATATGCAGCGGAAATAATAGTTCACTTCATTAATATAAAACACTGAAATATGCTTACAAACAGTGATGGAAATAAACCAGCTAGGGCGATGGTAGCTTATCTCTGAGAAGAGATGTGGTGGCTACATGCCTCTAAATTGTCTTACAATGAGGCTCGAAGGCCTATTTATTGTTGAGAAACAATGGAAAACCCTTAACATTCCAAAACCTAACCCTAGAAGATGAAACGCCAAACTATGGACCCCGTTTGGGTAAATTGGTACATCAACTTCCCGGGGTCGTAACTTTGGCATACGATCTCCGTTTGACACGCATGATAGCCCATTGGAAAGGTCTCTCCGAGGACTATGACGGAAAAGACAATTTTTTAATCTAAAAAGTCGCGAAAACAAGATTTCCCAAAAAATGTCGTTTAGGGCCTCAAAACGGCTCCGGAAGTTCAGGACCCGAAAAACTGCTAAAAATAGTAAACTATGCTATAATTAAGGAAACTGAAAATGTTGAGAGGAAAAATGGTGGGGGTCTAGGTGGACTTGGCAAGTGGCCACCAATATCCACCTGGATCAAAGACGACACATGGAGAATGTGTGTAGACTATAGGGCGCTAAACAATATTATGGTGAAGAATCTAAACTCTCTCCCTCGCATTTATGAATTATTAGATCAGTTAAAAAATCTTGTTTATTTTACAAAGATAGATTTACATAGTGGATATCACTAGGTTAGAATTGCAGAGCATGAAGTTTGGAAGATTAAGTTCAAAACTAAACAGGGACTGTTCGAATGGATGGTGATGCCATTTTGACTATGCAATGCTCCAACCATGTTTATGAGGGTAATGAATGATCTATTTAGGCCTTTTCTTCATGATTTTGTGCTGGTATATCTAGACGATATTCTAGTGTATAGTAGAACATGGGATGAACATGTGTGTCATGTGAAGAAAGTGCTTGATGTTCTGAAATGAGAAAAATTGTATTTAAAAATGTCAAAGTGTGAGTTTGGGAAGACATGTCTGGTTTATTTAGGCCACATAATCAGTAATGGGCAATTAGGATAGATCCCTCTAAAGCCGATGTGATTATGAACTAGCCTATGCCCACAAATATTACAAAGGCCTAAAGTTTCTTAGGTGCGGTACAATATTGGAGAAGGTTCATTACAAACTTCTCTGTTATCACATCTCCCTTGCATGCATTGACCAGTGTGAAGCAAGACTTTAGTGGGGAGGAAAGCAGGAAAAATCTTTAGACACACTGAAAGAGAAGATCAGCATAGCACCAGTGCTAGCCTTACCAAACCTTTAGTAGCCTTTTGATATTGAAATAGATGCCAGTGGATATTCCATGGGTGTTGTATTAATGCAGCAAAGAAATCTTGTATGTTAGCATTCAGAGACTTTCTCCGAGGTTGTTGTGAATTATCCCACGTACTACATGGAGTTGTACACCTTGGTTCAAAGTGTGAAGAAGTGGAAACACTATCTGATTGGAAAGGAGACCATCATCCATATGGATCATCAACCCTTGCAGTACCTTCAGTCATAGACCAAGCTTCAGCAAGCCCATCATTTCAGATGGATGGGATTCCTCCAACTGTTTCATTTAGTAATAAGATACAAGAAGGGTGCCAAATACAAAGTAACAGATATGCTTTCTCATCCTCCTATTTTTGCATCTGTAGTGTTGAAAATTGTTTCTTTATCATTAGAAAGTTATGTTGAACAATATGCTAACGATGATGATTTTAAAGAGATTTATGCAAAGCTGACTCATGGATCATAGGTGGCCAATTATTACTTGCATCGAAATCTATTGTACCACCTTGGAAAACTGTGCATACCCATTGATGAAAGGGTTCATGTAATCTGAGAAGCTCATACCTCTCTGGTGTCTAGTCATTTTTGAGTTGAAAAAAATTATGTCATTTACAGATGTTTTGTTTTTAGCCTCATATTAAAAACATTGTGACTCACTTTGTAAAGCGTTATGTATTGTGTTCTATTTCAAAACCCTCTAATAGAAAACTTAGGCTCTACACACCACTCCCTATTCCGAGCCGACCATGGGAAAGTGTGTCCATGGACTTTGGAGGAGGTTTTCCTATGTATAGGAAAGGTCACAACTATTTGTATGTCGTTGTGGATATATTTAGTAAAAATGTGTATTTTAATGCCTTGTAAAAATCAGGTTACTGCTAAGAAGACTGCTTATCTTTTCTTTCAGCATGTTAGGGTCCATTTTTGGTTTCCCACATCTATTGTGTCAGATCGAGACTCTCGCTTTATTGGGGTGTTTTGGACCAGCTTGTCAAGAATGATGGACACTAAGATAAAAAGAAGTACGACATTTCATCCACAAACCAATGGGCAGATAAAGGTTGTCAACCACACCATGGTACACTTGTTACGAGGCTATTGTGGAAAACATCCCAAGTTGTGGGTTGAAAATTTTCCTTATGTGCAGCATGCATACAATCGAGCATCAAATTCATCTACACAAATCTCACCATTTGAGACATGTTTGGGCTATCTACCAATAGATCCCTTGGACATGGTCTTTGGGAAAGAGGAGGATGGCAATGGACGATATGATAGGGATAAAGCAAAGAAGTTTATTTAGCGGATACACGTGATTCATCAAGTAGTGTTATCACTCAGTAGTTTCTCAACATTAAAGAAATAAATCACTAAGGTAACCACAAACCAACTTTTAAGCATAGGCTCTAGCCAACCTATACTCAGAGAGGGCCTCTCTATATGATTTAGTTTTGTTTGCTGGAATTTTAGGCTAGTTATGATTGTTCTTGGGGTTTTTGATTTTTATTTGAGATTGGGTGGGGGGATTCTGGAAACAGATGGATAGAATGATGTCTTTAGACCATTGGGCTATGGAGTCAACAGAAGGGCAGCAGAACTAGATCAACTCACTAGTTAAAAAATTTATATGCCTAACTGTTAAAACATAGTGTAATTAAACAAATTCTAAGATATTGTTCCAGTTATAGCATTCATATTCATAAATACATTAAATATTGTGGAAAAACTTTAAGAAATATAACAAAAAGAATAAAAGAATACTTGTCTGCACTTCGCTCTACACATGAATCCTTTGAAATATCTGGTCTTTATTCATCAATCCAGCTTGCTGGCTTAGTCAATGCTTCAATGGCTTTACAGTATTTTGATAAAGAATTCTATAGAAATATCTAAGAATCCACCCCAAAATACTTCAAATGAAGAAGTATTTATACAAATTCAAAACTAAAATATCTTGAAAAAATATCAAGATTGGTTTTACAAATATCTCAAACTGTTTTACATTAATAGGAATTAAATAAAGAACACTCAAAACTAATGAATCTATTTGGCACTATATTTATGGATTGATGGTGACAAAGAAGAGAAATTTGAATTTGATAGCAACTCTCAATTGATGATGAGGCTTCCAAGTCACTAACTAAGCCATTCCTTTGTGCATTCTGCCCCAGAAATTATGCAAAATTAGGGTCTAGTGATACCTTTTTATATCTCAATCCGAGATAGATATGTAAAAAGTGAAAGAGTTTATTGTAGATAAGTATGTTATTGAGATAAACCTGTTTAATTTTCCCAAAATTCAGCTCCATCTGTTCACAATATTCTCTGCATACAGATGTCAAAAACAGGACTTTAGACAGTCCGAAAAATAGGCTCTTAAGATATGCATTTGTTAGGTCCCAATAATACTAGTGATTCCCCCATTTCTATTGTCATTTTATCCCTTATTGTTATTTTTGTGCCCCTATTGTCCCTTTATTGTTATTATTGTGCCCCATAGAATCCCACTATTGTTATTTTTGTGCCTTTATATTATTATTGTTAGGTCGGCTTGGTTATATTGTGTCCCCTTAGACTCCTATATATAGAAAGGAGGTTTTGTCATTTGAAATGTCCAAGAATTGTTTATTTATGAATATAAAGGAGGTTTCCCCCTCGAAGAGACTAAATTCTTAGCCGTTGATCTATCTTTTTATCTTTTTATGAGCTGGTTTCCTAACATTTGGTATCAGAGCTTTAGATTCTAGGGTTTCGCTGCTCCAAATAGGTCATCATGGAATTTTTGCTATAACTTTTTTTCTGCGACGTTTCAGAAGCGAAAAAAAAAAAAAACCATTTGAGACGTAATTGTTCTGAATCTCAGGAATGAAATTCAGAAATTATATTGCTATATTTTCAGAGATATGATCTAAGGAAGTTAGGGTTTTTGCAAGCTCCAAAATTTAAGCGAAAACAGGTCATCGTGTGATCTTCACTATAACTCTTTAGCTACAAAGTTTTAGAAGCTAAACTAAAAACCCATTTGAGAAGATATCGATCTGAACCTCAGCTCCAAATTTTAGATCCTGTCTTGCTATATTTTCGGAGATATAGTCTAAGGAAGTTAGGGTTTTTGCAGAGCCCCGAATTACATTCCAAACAAGTCACCGTGGGAAAAATGTCATAACTATCTCTCTAAGAATCAGATTGAAATTTCATAAGAAGTTATAGAAAGAGGATGGATTGTGGTTTCTTGGATATATTTTTCAGATCCAAAGGTCAAAACAGTGATACATGGCACTTCATACAAGTTCACTCTTCTGAAAAGGTATATAATCAGGTCATCTTGGGAGTTTGTGCATAAATCTTTCTTAGAGAATCCAATTTTGATCAAACTAATGACATTGGAAATAGGACACATAGGAATATGGCAGGTCATGATTTCAGAACTGGAAGAGCTGAAATCACAGAATACATCAGATTCAATATCAGGCTCCTACAAAGTGAAAAAAAAAGGTGTGTAGATTTTATTTTCAATTTTTTCATAAGCTTGGTTTGAAAAATTAGTTTGAAGGAATTCAAAGGGCATAGTGAATCATTATTATCGGTAATTGATGCCCCGAAGAAAGAAAATAGAAACACCTAATAAGCAACCTGAAATCTTTAACATGACTCATAAAGAAGAGGAAGAAATGCAACATGATATATCAAAGTTACAAGACCAAGTACAACAAATGTCACTCGCACAAAAAGTAACAGAAGCTAAGATGGATGATATCCATAAAGTTCCATAAATGGGGTCATTTTTGTTGAAGTATGGAAGGAAGTGTTATACCACCATTCAGGCAGAAGCAACCATTTGACCCATTGTGTCTGTTTATCAGATACAAAGAAATGAATATATCCTTCCAAACATATGTTTACTATCTCAGTTTTCCCATCAAATTGAGGATGATAAGATGAGCTATGAGCTAATTGAGTCCCAAGACAAGAAAATAATCCTGTCCAAAAATTTCCAGTGAAAATGGGATCTCTGTCGCTTACAATAACCTTTGGGTTTCCATATAGCTTTTGAATTGTTTCCATTAATGCAGTAGAAATTGTAATCACTTTAAATGGATGAGATAATGCACAAAGTGTGCATACTTGGTAATTCTATCAACTACCACCATGATAACACTCTTTCCTTCAGACTTGGGTAAACCTATGATAAAATCCATTGAAACCTCCTCCCAACATTGGCTTGGAATGGATAAAGGTTGTAATAGTCTCGAGGTCTTAATTATTTCAACT
>Ga0115851_102041_pt1 | contig 10729 bp, 8 predicted proteins | sample InSIn2gowninarea_FD_83865 | JGI IMG/M metagenome (GOLD analysis project Ga0115851, IMG submission 83865)
ACCATGGAAGACAATATCTAGTCTGACTCTCCTCGAAACAAAAATAGAAAAAAACAGTGTGTCAGGGTTTAAGGGCTCGGAGAGTGCCATATCCAAAAAATTGTTCATTGTTGTTTCATTGCCTAACACATAAGTGGAACCTACACAAGGTGGTGCCTATGGCTAGGAGGAAAACTACTCCTATGAAATTAGTATTTTCTTAACAAAGAAATAATTTGGTTTTCACTATCCATATGTTCATAACTGATGTATGTGGAAATGTTGTGTTTCAAAAATATATGCTTTATGTGCTTATTTGGGAAATATAAGCATGAAATTTGACATAAATTCAGAATTATGATCTAGTATGTCTGGCAGATGTTTACTTGAAAGTTTTAAGGCATATACAGTTTCCTATGTGGGGTGAAGAGGGATTAATTCTACCTCTTCTATGAAAAGAAAGCGTCATCTATGCCAAGTGTATGTATAATTGCTTTGTGAGCACCAAAATGATGCAAGACCAATGGAGAATCATAATACTCTCCATGGAAAAATATTTTTTGAGTATATTTTGTCTGTCCATGTTTCTCCTGTATTAGAATCCAATAGTTAATACTCAATGTAATCATCTAATCTTATGAACTACTCAAATGGTTAACTGCATACACGGGTAAGGAATGTATTTGGCACATGAAATGTTATTTCCATTGCTAATTTATAACTGCCTGTAAATGTCATTTTACATTGTTGATCTAAATTTTAAATTTGGCCTCATAAATACTAATTTCAAGGAAACAAACCTTGATGATAGTGTTGGACAGCTAAGGAAGGCATCCAAGGACATTCCAATACCATGAAATTAAAACAATGTACAATAATTTCACCTTCCATTAGGAAAGTAGCGACGAATAGTAAAAGGAATCTTCATCTCTCTTAGTTCTTTCATTGCAAGCTTCAATCACCAAAGAAAATGGAAAACTATTTCAAACTCTTTTCAAATAACTACTACATTGGAAAATTAACAAAAGTTAAAGATAAATGATCATTTCAATTCCTGCCAAATGCTCTAACTCAATGCGCATTTCAAAAGTGAGATCCAATTCATAATGACTAGACATTCATTCAAAATGGAAAGGAATAAAATAGAGGTCCGTTAAAAATAAATATACCTCCAATGGATCAGTCTCACCTTCCATTGATAACATTGAGTAAGCTCTGATAATCAAGAATATTAGCTTTCACAAGCTACAACCTCTCTTTTTCCCCTTCGAGCTCTCTCAGATGCTCATACTTACCATCCACTGTACTTCAGTCTTGAAATAGTTAGAATCCACTCCATCCAAATTAAATGTAGAGTTAACACATAATTATGTTATCCTAGTAAAGATGATTGTGAAAGACAAATCCAACAACCTACAATTTTTGTTTGTGAATTATAGAATTTATAAATATTGGAAACCTTATTAGAGCCACAAAATTTTTTCAAGTATATATGCATCCCTTTCCTAATGCTCTATTCATTACTTTTCATGACATTTTAGTTAGGCCACGGTGTCTCCAAGTGCACATTACACCTATCTTAGGGAAGCCTAAGGTAATCTTAATTTCATTCCATGAACCGAAGACAATCCATTTGATCATTAGAACATGGTTGTCATTCATAACAATGCTTAATATTCTAACTATGAGAATGCTTCCACCAAAAATCCCCATAAAATATTGTATCAAAGATCTTCCACAAGGTAATGAACTACTCCTAGTGACATTAGGATAAATATTCATGTTGTTTGCGTAATGTGGTGTTTTTGACATGTTGAAAAATCACTAACTACATGGTGGCACTCTCCGAGCCCTTAAACCCTGACACACTGTTTTTTTCTATTTTTGTTTCGAGGAGAGTCAGACTAGATATTGTCTTCCATGGTTGTTTAGGATAACCTTAGTGGTGTTATCTTCATAGGTGAATTTCACACCAAAATAATCTGCCCAACAATGTTGTTCAAAGTGGGTGGAATTCCCCAACCTGCCTATACAATTTCAAGGTGTTCTAGATTTCATTTATATGCCTATTGGGGTGTTATCCATCAAAATGCGTCAAGGAATTTCTCTGAATTAGAGCTAGGAAAAAGTGATTCGAGGCTTTCTAGATTGCATTTATATTCCTATTGGGGTGTTATCCATCACATCGTCTCAAGGAATTTATCTAAATTAGGGTTGGGAAAAGTGTTTAAACATGCAATGAGGTACATCAACCTCCAGAATCCTTATTTTAGGTGCCAAAGACTTGGCCGTGTAATTTTGGATTTCCCCATTACCATTAGACCTAATGCCCCACGTAAATTCAAAATGTATCTCAAGGAAATAATAAAAGTGGGTTCATGTCACCTGAAAGAAGTAGAACTCTTAAAGAAAGAAAGTGGTGGTGGCCCAGAAGGCCCAACTAACTATGTTGTCCACTACAATAGTGTCAATTACTAGCAAGCCTATGATTTCAGCAAATGGGGAATATTTGTAATGAAGCAAGGCTCCTAATATGGAAAATGGATACAAATTTATAGGCTTAAAGGTGTGGCTTCACCAAAATCCTACAAGGTAAGAGAATATGGGCTATGTCACTACCTCTTGAATGCCAAGAATGTATGCAACCTAGTATAAATTCCATACTTCATAACATTAGAAATATGATCCCTAGTTTAGATATTGTGTTTACAAAAGTTAAGATAACTATTTTTTTACTTCAAATGGTCCTTAATGCTATTTCCAATTTGGCTAAATTATTTCTAGTCATATAGATGCCAAGAGGGAGCATGTTGCTTTAGTTTCTACATCCTTTCTTTAGTTGTGTTGTGGGGAACAAACCCATTATAGATATTTGTACAAATAATGTTGAACTTACATGGTCAAATGTTCAACTTTGCTAACATTTATGTGCCTATTGATGATAAGGAAAGCAATGAATTTCAGAATTGGATGAATGAAAAGTTGTCAAATTCTCAGTGGCTAGTTTGCAAGAACTCCCATAGAGTTGAACTCTAGATGATAATTAAGGTATGTTTCCTGACAAAATTCCCTAGGTAGAAAAGGTCACTAAGTGTTAAGATCACGAGATACAAATGAGGATCAAATGGAACCAACAACAAACCATAAAGTAGAAAAAACCACAAACACATAAAGAGAAGAGAAGACCATGAAACACCACATGAAAAAAAAACAAACACACAAAGAGAAGAGAAGACCATGAAACACCAAATGCAACTAAAGAATTTGGCATAAGAGATAACTTATCTCTTGATCAAACAATGTATTTGTTGAACCTCAGAATTACCTTCTCCTTGACATTTGTTCTCACTTTTTTCTCTTATTTTCTCATAAGACTATAGACCCATTCAATGATAAATGCTAGATTTTGTCTTAGGAAAGCATTAAATGATCATCATATTATATTTTCATGTTCTTTCTATTTTAATAGATTTTTGCAAATTAGCTACATAACGCAGCCTATTTTGTAGCTAACTATGGATTCCATAGCTACTCTCATGGTTTCGTATGTTGCAGGTGTCAAATGAAGAACTGAGCCACATGGGCATTTCTAGAGTCATCTCCACATGGATTCTATCCTATTCACTCGGTCCAGATCGACAGAAAAGTGTGCCTAAATTCATGGTCAAATATGGGGTCAAATACATTATCTAGAAGTAGTAGGACTCTTGCTTTTCTCTTTCATAGCTAATCAAGATTCTAACAGTTATGTTGAAGAGTTAATTCGAATTAAGCCACCTATAGCTAATCAGTAGTTAAACAGTCCTATTATAATTCGAATTAAGCCACTTGTAGCAAGTTTTTCTCATAAACAATCATGTTATATTTAATTCAAATTAGCCACCTATAGCAAGTTTTTATCTTAAAATAGTTATGTTATTTTCCTATAAATATAGGTTGCATGAAACCGAGAAGTAGTTAGAAACTAGAAGGAATTACAGGGTTTTTGATGATACTCTGTATTTAGACATCATTTTGTTCATAATACAAACTGCATTTTTCAATGATGGTTTAAAGTGCATCTTTAACTAACTAGCATTCCAGCCACATCAATTGTAGAGGACCCCTGCACTAAAGGAGGTTTTTCACTTGTTGTTTTCATTTTAATTTCTATTACTCCATTTTCAACAAGTCTGTTTTCTTTAATTTAGAATGATGTTTCATTTCAGTTTTTAACCAATAGTGTAAGGATAAAATCATAATTATGAAGCCTTTCTCTTCTGAGATATTTTATGAAAAAAGTCACTTTGTTTCCAAAATTGAATGAAGACTGAAGTAATAAGATTACACAGTTGCTTAGTTTTCTTACTGTTTTGTTATTCATTTTCTTAGAATAGAACTGACAATTAACTGTGTTAATAGATGTTCATAAAGCCATTTCAAAATGATGATGGTCCTAACTTAAATGGTTAAATATAAAATTCATACAATGATTGAATTTACTTAGTACATTGTTAGTTTACATGTTTTTACCTTTTCTTTTCTACTTTCAGGTCCTTACATAGTTGCATCACTTGACATTCCAAAAAATCATTTCAAGGAGATTGATTTCATCATGTTCCAAAATTGAATGGCTGAATGTCTAAATGAATGCAATTACTAAGTTACCTTTTGCATCAATATCATTTTTGGTCTTAAGAATTAGATCCATGGATTAGGACTAACGATAAGATAAGATAGATGCTCTATTTTCTTATTAGGTTCTAACTAGTCAATAGTTCTTGGTCCACTTTTAGGATATTAGACTAACTTAGGAACCTTTCCTTTCCTTTAGAATTCATTAGATCCATCTAAATTTCTCATAAATTGTATATTCTTAGACATCAAAGAATAGAAACCCCCCAAAACAAACATAAAATATAAAACAACAAAGTAAGAGAAAAGTTAAGTAAGCACATATAATGCATCACACTTAATTAGTCTACAAACCTTGGTTCATAATTCATGCAATAATTTAGGACACTAAATTGACTAAACATTTTGGCACCATTTCTGGGGAAGTGTAATTAAGTAACTTCATCTCTTACATCCAAAAAAAATGATATGTGTAGAGAAAGAGACTCTAGGGGTAGATTCATAGCTATAGGCAGGAGTTCAATTCCTACAACACCACCTACTCCACCAAGACTAAGAAGAGATACACCTCCATCTCAAACTCATATTCATAGCCATAGAGATCCTGAAGTTCTCAGGTTAGAAATTCAGTCAAGAGGATCTCCTACTTCATCTACTGAGGTAGTCTTAGCGGATGAAAATCTTAGATCTCCAACAGAAGGAGTAGCCTTTTTCACCTCTACAAGGGGAAATATTTTAGTTGAAGAATTAAGCATACCTAGTGGAGAAGAAGAAGTAGAACCTCTTTTCCACATACCATTGATATAGGAACTAGAGGAAGAGCAATTAACCTTGCAGGTTGAACCTTATATTAACTTGAAGAAATTATAATGGCAGAAGAAGGAGAGGATGGAGAATTTTCACTATTTAGAGGAGGAGGAGTTAGAGGAAGAGGTAGAGGAAATAATGGAGAAGGTAGAGGAAATAATGGAAGAGGTAGAGGAAATAGGGAAGTTGATAATTCTTTTGGATTCCCTATAGTTGATGAAGAAACAAGTGCCACAATGAAAAATATCTCATCCCTTTTTCCTCCCAAATTTTCATGGATTAAAAATTGAAGATCATGAAACCTTCTTATTTGAATTTGAAGCCTTGTGCAGAACTTATGCTTATTTACAAGACTCTCAAAATCTCAAATTTTTTCCTTCAACATTGAAAGGAGCTGCTTTAAAATGGTTCATGGGATTGGTCACTTAGTCTATTAGAACATGGAATGACATGAAGAAAGTGTTTTGGAATAGGTATTTGGATTATTGCATTCCTATCAATAAAAAAGATGAAGTGTTCAAAATGATTCAAAGAGAGGATGAAATTTGGAGGATTTAATTGAAAGATTCAACTATAACTTAAAAAGAGAAAAAGTGGATAACTTATATCAAGATACTTTAAAATATCTTTTTAGTAAAATCCATTAGAAATGAGTGGATAGACATCCTTAACATGATGGGGAAGGCAGATATCTCTCAACTCCCATTAAGTGACATTGGAGAATTATGTGTTCATCTCTCAAGAGGAAAGTCCAAAATTGGGAAGGGTCCAAGAGATCCTTCTCTTGTTAGAGTGAATAAATCTACAGTTGGATCAGTGAGTAGGGCAGAAATTGGAAACATGCTTGATGAATTTAAAACAAATATTCTATGGAGCCTTGGTGAACAAATAGACACCCTTAAGTTACAAAACAAGCAGAAAGATGAGGCTGATTATTTAGCTATTTTCTGTCCCAAATGCAGAAAGAAGCATGCTTTAAGAGAGTTCCCTTTGGATGCAAAAATCATAGAGACTTGTGTGATTTGTTTGGAAAACCATGAGACCAAAAGTTGTACTTCAATTCCTAGTCTTAAGGATGTTTTTCAAGAGGAAACAATTTCAAATCAACATAATCTATTTGCTTTGTCTCTAGAAGACCTTGGTAGGGGAAACAAAACTAGGGTTTTAACAACCAAATGTCTATGCAGCCCCCTCCAAGTTGTAATTCTTGGCAGCAACCTTGGCCTCAATCTCAATCTCAAACTCAACCTTGGGCTCAAGGAATGCAAAATCCTTATGGAATATTCTCTCCATACGATCAATATCCTCCATCATATCCAAACTATCCTCCCCAACAAATTCCTCAACAAAATCAACAACCCTAACTTCAAAACCAAAACCCTCAACATCCACTACCATTTCCACAAAGACCAAATCAGTTACCGGCCCAACCATTTACAAACCCCAACAATAAAAATCATCAGAATACCTATATGGCGGAAGTTCAACAATTTCCAACTTATATGATCACTCCTTTAGATGTCAATGATGTCCAACTGAGATCTTGTAGGATATTAGAAAAGAAAAAACCTTCTGTAGTTATTCAAGAACAAGACAATTCTGAGGAAGATTCTCTACAAAAAAATAAAAGTTTTGAAGGAACATCTCCTCCAAACAAGAATACTAAAAATTAAAAACATAAAAAAGCAATAAACTCAACTCCTTTCATAGAGCAACCACTAGTGTCCACTTCTACACCTCCTTTTCCTGAAATATTACAATTTGATAGAGGGGTATAAAATCATATGATGTTTCCTAATTATGATTTTCTACATGAGTTGAAAAATGTTGTATCAAAATCCCTTTGTTACAATCCATTAAGGAGATTCCAATTTTAGCTAAAACAATAAAGGAATTGAGCATGAAGAAACTAGGTAGAAAAACAAAAGAAGTAAAAAGAATTCAGCTAGTGATGAGCCCCAAAAATGGGTAACTTATTGGGTTCATTTTTCCTATTGTTCTCCATTAATCCACCATTCTTCATAGTTTATGTATGCTTTTGAAGTATGTTTATGTTAATTGAATGAATGGTAATAGTCACTTGACCATGAAGGCTAATACGTGTTTGTTGCAAACTTTTGGACAACTTTTGGACCAAGGTCAAGAATTTATGGGCCATTTGATAGCCAAATACGAGGGGAAAAGGCTGAGGATTCATAGGAAGGGTGTCTCCTGCACTAAATGGCCCCTTCCTCGAGTTCTCCACCATCAGCTCGGAGTTCAGCAGCCTACCAAAGTTGCTTTCTAAGGGCAGCTGAGCAGCTCCTGTAAAGTGGCTAATTACTTGTAGTTTTGAGCAGCCAAGCCCCTTGAATTAAGGAGGATTGTTGGAGGTCCTCGTAGTGCATAAGTAGGAAGGCTTCCAGCCTTTATAGGTTACTTTTTGAACATTTGTATTTGGCACTATCGTGCTGTTTTGTTTCTCAGCCCATTCTTCTGCTATAACACATTTTGGACATGGTTGTTCTTTGAGTAATGGAAACCAGTTTCATGTTGCATCAGTTCTGAGCTTCCTTTTAGGATCCTGTAGCTCTTGGGGTTGGGCCCAACCCAAGTGCCAGGGCCTCCTCTGTGTATTGTTATATGTTTTTTTTGCTGTCTTCATAAAATAATTTCTGCTAGTAGATTAGAATCTTGCTTGGTTATCTAGGTCATTTTTGATGATTGAAAGAGATTTTCATGGTTTAGACTGATTTGATAGGTTGACAACAGAAAAGATCTTTGAAAAAGGCCATCAATCAACCCTGGATCTCACCTCTCCCTCCTCAGGACCATGAGCTAAGACCCAAGTGTCCTTGCTGCCACAAAACCACTATTTTTGCTTCTTCATGCAATTGCTAGTGTTAGTTTCTCAGTTCAAAAAGTTGATACCAGATGTGATTACATGCTTAGATCCATTCTTGCATGGTTTTCAGAAGTTATTTTACATAATTTTCTACCAATGAATTTCTGTTCATCGTGGGTGCTAGTTCCTAGGTCAAATTAGGTTAGAATAGCTAGATATTTGGTTTGCATGGTCTTTGTTTGGTCAGTTTCAATAAGTAGTGTGCAGAACACCTGTGATACTTCCCTGCCTACCCTTCCACCATTAGTGCAACCTTTTCCATCCCCTAACTCAGATTCTTGCCCTTCATTTGCCACATTTTCTCACTTTGACCTAATTTCCATATTTTTGTGCAACATTGCTCTATCCATCCTCGAACAAATCCAACCATCCTCATCACTTCTCAACTTCATTTTCTAGGTTCTAAACCTCTTCACACCCTCATCCAACCTCCATCTCCACTTCTCCACCTTTCTTCCACCTTCAACCCTCCAAAATCTTCTTTCAGAACATCCTGTAAAACTCTTGTAGACTTCCTGTAGAAGATCACAAGAGCAGTTTTTCGAGATCCGATCATGGTGAAACTCTCTGGAAGGGTGTTAGGGACCCCTTAGGCCCTCTTCTCACCTTTCCAACCTCTTGCAAGTGCCCTCACCATTTCCTTCCATCAATCAACCTCTGCACAGTCAAAACAATTAAGCACATGCATAATAATTCTACAAGATTACTCAGAAATACAAAAAGACAATCCTTTTTAGATTTCACTACAAGAGTAGCTTAGTCACATGCATTATACATTTCTAGAAGTAAATGACATCCATTTCCATTGCTTTCATCTCTTTTCTTGCACCGGTAGGGTTAGTTTGTAAAACTAGGGTTTGCATTCCTTTTCCACTTTCAGCTTCTTTCTGCAAGTAGACTAGCTTCCTTTGAGTTAACTTTCACCCATCACTATTAAAATATTCTTCTAAGATCTCATAGAAGTTGGATTAAGCTCCTAGCGAGCTTCTGCTAGCTGATCTAGTGACAACCTATGGCAAGAGCTAGTACTTGTGCATATAGCACCGTCACTTCCAAGTTTGTTACAAACTACCGGGTTGATAAAAATAAAGAAGGGAGTCCCAGGGGTTGCAGCATTATTGCTGCAATACTGGAGCCCACCATCTTTTTTGCGCCATTACCAGGGAAGCGTCAGAGTATTTGTGATTGCTGCTTTTCTTCTACTTTTTCCTTCAATCTTCTACTAAGTAGTTTATTTCAGCAAGAGTAGAGTAGTTGTTTCATTTCCATTCTACAATTACATTTCCGCAAAAGTAGATTAGACATTTCCTTCTTTCATTTCATTTCAGCAAGCGTAGATTATATATTTCCCACTTTCATAGATTAGCATTTCAATTCCACAATTTCAATTCTGCAAGCATAGCTTAGCATTTCATTTCTGCAATTTCATTTCAACAAGATAGATTTTAGTTAGTTGTAGTTCGATCGCTTTTAGTTTTACAGGTACAAGCAGAAAAAATGCCAAAAATCCACCAAAAATATTCCTCTTGAGACCGTGACTGAACACATAAATGGTATAGAAGATGAGGAGAGAATAGAAGGTTCCTTTCCCATCCGAGAGACCAACGGGGACATGAAAATGAAAAACATAAGTCCCTCAGCCTTACCTCACTTCCAGGGATTGACCACTGAAGACCCCGATACCTTCTTGGTTGAGTTTGTTGTCCTTTGTTGAACTTATGACTATGCAGAAGATGAGAAAAAGTTGAAACTCTTTCCCTCTACCCTCAAGGATGCAGCACTACGCTGGTTCATGGGGTTACCTGGAAACAGTATCACAACTTGGGCTCAGATGCAGCAAGCCTTTAACAACAAATACGAGGACTACTGTAGGTCAAAGGAAATGAAGGGAGAGATTTTTCAGATGACCATGGGAAGTGATGAGTCTTTAGAAGACTATGAAGAAAGGTTCCAACTTATTTATAAAAGGGTCAGGTGCACACTGGACCCCGAATCTCTGAAACTGGTTCTGCTCTGAGGAGTCCCTAAATACCTTCTAGATACCCTCCATTTTCTAACTAGAGGAGATGTCTACCAACTACCTTATGAGGACATAAAGACTGTTTTTAGAAACCACTCTAGGGCAGCTTGGAAAAGAGGAAGGGGGAATCCACTTTCAGCTAGTGCCACCTTCTCCAAGCATGAGTTTGCAAATGAGATGGAAGACCTCAAAAGTGAGATGAGATAGACCATTGCCATGCAATTGGATACCTTCCAAATCCAACAAAAGAAAGAGGAAGATGAGAAGGCTTTGGCCATCTTTTGTCCCAGATGTACAAGGAAGCATCCTAAGAATGAGTGTCCATTGCACTCAGTGGATGTATGTTTTGTTTGTGAGGAAGACCACCCCACAAACCTGTGTCCAACCTTACCCGGATTTAAAGCCATGTATCAAGGGGCTGAAGG
>Ga0115851_102044_pt1 | contig 10723 bp, 10 predicted proteins | sample InSIn2gowninarea_FD_83865 | JGI IMG/M metagenome (GOLD analysis project Ga0115851, IMG submission 83865)
GCATGGTATTAGGAGACAATTTTTTGCAGCAAAAATACCTCAACAAAATGGTGTGGTGGAAAAAAAAAATAGATCAGTCCAAGAAATGGCATGAACAATGTTGATGAAAAGTAACATAGCTGATAAGTTTTGGAAAGAAGCTATCCACATTGCTATTTACATTCAGAATAGATGTATGTTGAGGCCACATGAAAATAAGACACCCTATGAGCTATGGTTCCGCAAAAAGGCATCAGCAAGATACTTTAAATTTTTTGGGAGTAAGTGCTACATCAAGAGGATAGAAGAAAACCTTGGCAAGTTCGAAGACAAAGCTAATGAAGGTATATTTCTTGGTTACTCAACAAAAAGCAAGGCTTACAAGTATTACAATAAAAGGCTTAGAAAAATTGTTGAGAGTGCAGATGTCAAGATTGATGAACCAAGAGCACCTCTAAAAGATAATGATGATAACTTTCTAGGATACATTGAGGCTAATGAGGTAGAGAAACAACCAGAAGCACAACCAAAAATAGACTCTGATAACTCCTACAGTGATTCAGAAACAAAGAAAGATCAGAAATAGAGAACAAGTAAGTGGTAAAAGAATCACCCAACTGATCAAATAATTGGAGATCCAAATACTAGAGTGCAACTAAGGAGAAGAACAGTAAGTACATATTCCCTTCTCTCAAGCATAGAACCAAAAAATATTACAGAGGCAAGTCAAGATGAAAGCTAGATCAAGGCAATGGATGAGGAGCTAAACCAAATTGAAAAGAACCAAACTTGGGAGTTGGTACCAAGACTCAAGAATAAAAATGTGATTGGCACCAAGTGGGTTTTTTTGTAGCAAGCTTAATGAAGATGGGAAAGTTGTAAGAAACAAAGTAAGATTGGTTTGTAAAGGGTATGCTCAGGTTGAAGGCATTGATTTTGAAGAAACCTTTGCTCCTATGGTGAGATTAGAGGCTATCTGTATGTTTCTTGCTTTGGTAGTATACAAGAATTTCAAAGTTTATCAAATGGATGTAAAATCAGCATTTTTGAATGGAAATCTTGATGAGGAAGTCTACATTGAGCAACCAAATGGATTTTAGATAAGTGACAACCCAAATTTTTTGTGCAAATTAAAAAAGGCACTTTATGGTCTAAAACAAGCACCCCAAGCATGGTACTCTAGATTGGATATATATCTTCATCAGCAAGGTTTTAAAAAAGGTATGGTGGACAATAATCTCTACATTAAATCTGAAGATAATCATCAAATTATCATTGTTATTTATGTAGATGATATTATTTTTGGAGGTAGCAAAGATGAAATGTGCAAAGACTTTGCTAACCAAATGCAAACAGAGTTTGAGATGTCAATGATAGGTGAACTTTCATACTTTCTTGGTCTGCAAGTTAATCAATTGAAGAATGGTATCTTTATTTCACAAATCAAGTATGTAAAGGAACTATTAAAAAAGTTCACTATGGAGGATTGCAAACCTGTAAGCACTCCTATGACAATAGGATGCAAGCTTAGCAAGGATGATAAGTTGCCATTAGTGGATCAAACTATATACAGGTCAATGATTGGAAGCCTATTATATTTGATAGCTACCAGACCTGACATACTTCAGGTAGTGTGCATGGTTGCATGGTTTCAAGCAAATTCCAAAGAAACACATGTGACTACAATAAAATGGATTTTTAGATACCTTAAAGGTACAATGGACTATGGTCTTTGGTATTCCAAAGGGAAGAGTTTCACACTCACTGCTTTCTCAGATGTAGATTGGGCAGGATGTGTAGATGATAGGAAGAGCACTATTGGCAGTGCATTTTACTTGGGTGAAAATCTTGTTGGTTGGCATAATAAGAAATAAGACTTTGTGTCATTGTCCATCGTAGAAGTAGAGTACATAGCAGCTACATCATGTTGCACACAGGTTATATGGATGAAGCAAATGATGTAAGTTCTAGGTATTCAAATCATTGAGCCCATTTCAGTTAGGTTTGATAACACAAGTGCCATTAACATTTCTAAGAATTTGGTTTTGCATTCAAGAATAAAACACATTACCATTTGATATCATTTTTTGAAGGAAAAAGTGGTAGCAGGGAAGGTAAAGTTGGAATTTATTCCCACATCAAAGCAAGTAGTAGATATATTTACTAAACCATTACCCAAGCAAGTCTTTGAGTACCTATGAAAAAAACTAGGTGTAATGACTTTGCCACAGCATTGACTAGCTTTTAAGCACACAATCTCATGGGGAGTACTTTTATCTCTATTTCCTTCCTTCTTTCTACTCTTGATGATTGATTTTATGTGTATGGAATCAGGGGGAGTATATGGAAACCCTTTGTCTTTGTTGTAAAAGGGGGAGAAGAATAGTGACGTGCATAAGGGGGACAAGCATGACAAGCTTTTGAGTTTGTGTTGCCAACAATTCCAAAGGGGGAGATTATTGAGTAGGATTGCACAATGCATGGTTCAGGTTGCATGATGCATGGTTTGGGTTGTCATTGTTGTCAACACACGATGTAGAAGTAGCAAGGTATTTGTATACATAATGGATCAAATGATTCTATGTGTACGAGCAGTAGTAGATGTAGATGCAGTAGCAATAATGGTTGCACAACATAGTAGGGTTACAACAACAGCATTGCAATGGCTTTGAGCAGCAATGTTGGTATGGCTCTATTTTTTCTTCCTCCTATACTTAGCAATTTTCTTATATTGGGAGTGACCTCATTTTTATTTTGTTCCCATTACTAGATGGAACCTTCACCTAGAAAGTGTGACATCATCACAAAAAGCCTCTGAGTTCCTTTACAATGTTACTTCCATTGACATCAGTTTATCGCTCAATGCTTTGATCCTTAATCTCACTTTGCCTTTTTCAAAAAACTCTACGTGTCACCTTTCAAAAACCTTATGATATCCCTCTTTAGCTAGAACTTCCACATGAAATTGACTAAGTCATATTGCACTCACTTTGACATGTGTCATTCTCTAGCAACCTCTTTGTTTTCTTCCTTAGCCAAAATCTCTCAAGTAAAATCAATCAAGTCTCTTTATACTTGCTTTGATATGTGTCACTCTCCGAAAGCTTTATCCTTTTCTTTCCTTAGCTAGAACCTTAGCATGGGATTAATGACATCACCATCTTTTTCATTTGGCTTCCTTTGGAGTCTCCACTTTGCTGATGTCATCATTCTCCCATGTGTCCCCATTCTGGCAACCTCATAACTTTACTCTTTGGTCGGAACCTTAGCTTAGAACTCCTAACATCACTATATTCTTCATCTGACTTCCTTTGCAGTTTTCATTTTGCTAACATCATTGTAGCCACCATGTGTCACAATGTGCCAGTATCATGATTTCCTTCCTTATCCAAAACCTTTGCATTAAATTAGTCATGTCACATTGCTTTTGGGCAGCCACATGTCTCACTTCGGTAGCTTCTCATCTCTACTCACTTTGTGGTCTCTTTGCTACTTGGTCAGAGCATTTGATACAAGTTGCTTACATCATTTCCCTTTTCATCTAGCTCCCATTGTATTTGCCTATCTACTAACATCAATGTATCCACCATGTGTCTTACTTCAACAGTCTCATGCTAGCTCGTGAAAGTTACTAAGCGAGGTCCATGACTTAACTTTTTTTTTTAAGTTACTTTCAACTGACATCATTTTTATCAACACGTGTCACCATCTGGCAGTAGCATGCAAAGCCTTATGTGTTTATCAAGTGGATTCATTAGTGTTTTACTCTGATGGTTAGATTTCCACCATGTGTTTATCATCATACTTCTCTTAACTTAGCTAGAATGCTGGAGACCTTTTGCTTACATCATGGCTTGTTCCTTCTAGCTTTCTTTGTAATTCTTCCCCTGCTAATGCCATCTAGAGCAACACATGTCATACTCTAGTAGCCACATTTAAAGACTTGCATTTATTAAGGCTAGTTCCTTAGTGTGATTCTCTTGATGGTCAAATCTCTGCCATGCATAATTCATCAGGATTACTTTTTATTTGGTCAGAGCACTTGATTCTTTATGCTTACATCACTAAGTTTTCCATCTGGCTCTATGTGAGTTTTGAACCTACTGATGTCAATATCATTTATGATAGTTCTTTCAAGTTACCAAGCGAGTTTCATAAGTGTATTTTTCCTACGATCAGATGTTTGACATGTGTCCTTCATTTGATTCACTTTTTACTTGGCTAGATCACTTGGGTCCATGTACTTACATCAATACTATTTCCATCTGACTCTTTATGTGTTTTAGACTTGCTGACATCATTCCTCAAAAGTTTTGTATTTACTAATGGGGTCCATGGTTTTGTTATCTTCATGATCAGATTGTAGCCATGTGTCTTTCATCAGGCTGCTTATTCACTTGGTAGAGTGCTTAAGACCTACTTACATCAAAGCTTTATTCACATGGTGCTTTATGTATCTTTGGAATCATTGATGTTATATTGATTAACACACAACATACTTTGGCAGCTTCATAGTTTTATTCTCTACATTATCCGATTTCCACCTTGTGTCCTTCAATAGTTTTTGTGTATAATCTAGAATTCGTAAGGCAATTTGCTAATGTCACTCCTTGAATTCTTCAGATGCTATTGTAATTTACTTTTGATGATGTCAGCTTGAAGCTTTGAAAAGAAATTGGTAGGAATAGAAAAACAAGCAAGAACAAAAAAATGAGTGGAAATAGAGAAATAGGTAGTTTCAAAGAAACGAGCAACTACTAAGGATGTATGTATGTCAGAATGTGTGAGTAACTAAAAGAAGAAATGGAATGTGGAGTTTTCTAGTGGTTAGAATAACTGCAGCCCTCGATGTGATCTACATAACTATATTTTGATCTATTATGAAGTGTTCTTGCTATACAGGTATAAAAAGAAAATTTGAATGAACCAATATTATTGTTGAAAAGAAAAATATAATACATTTTGAGAAGTGAAAAGATTATGAGCAAGAAATAGAACATAGTATGTTTCAAAGAGAAGGGATAAGCAAAAGTTAATGAGCTAGACCATTCTAGGTCTTGAGAATTTGTAGATTTATTTTTATTAAATCTTTGTAAAACTGTCAAGTGGGTGCTTAGCAAGAGGATTTGGTGCTCCTTGCAGTAAGTGCTGCAAAACCTAGGAGTTGATGCTCATTCCAGTTGGTGCTGGTAAACTATGTGTAAATTTGGTGCTTTGCAATGGTTGGATTTGGATTGGAGTCCAAGCAATCTTATCTAGGGATGTAGCCACATTGGTGAATCTCATTATATTCTATGTTGTGTGTGTGCTTTTGATATGCTGGCTCTACTTAGTTCTATTTATTTGCTACATTATTTAAGTCTCTGCATTTAATGTTTTTAAATTGATACACTGATTCACCCCTCCTCTCAATGTCACGCATAGTTCAACAAGGTTATGTGTATATTTCTTGAATCTAAATAGAACCTCACTTAAGGTTAATTATCCCTTCCCCCCCATGTAATAGATTCTTCATACTATTATAGGATCTAAATGCTTCTCTTTCCTTAATGGCTTCTCTAGTTATAATCAAATCTGAATGAAGTTTTATGTTGCTCTTCATCTATTCAAATCTAAATGCAATTTTATGTTGGTATTCATCTATTGGTTATAATATAGTCCATTTCCAAACTTTCCATTCCATATAACATCAAGAAGATACAATCCTTTTTGGGTCAAATCAATTTTGTAAAAATATTCATTTAGGACCATAATGTTTTGGTCCATAATAGAACTAATCATAGATAATATGTATTTGAAATGAATATCAAAGTGAGTGCAAACTTTTGAATAGATATAATTTGCTATTATGTCCACTCCAATATTAAGGAATCTATATTTTTCAAAGGACTTTATTTGGAATACATATGGAACAGAAAAGAGCATTGTTGCAGTTCTGACATAAAAAGAAGATAACCATGATGAGCATCCCATAGCCTTCTTCATCCAGACCCTATACGAAGCTAAGGAAAGGTATAGATTCATTGAAAAAAAATGTTCACCATCATTAAAGCCCTTAACAAGTTTAAGCACTACATTTTGGAGAACAAAATTATAATGCTTACTATTCACCTAGATGTTCGAAGCTATATTATGCAAGGTGAGATGGATTCCGGTAGGGATGGATGGATTACTAAGATTATATAATACAACATAGAAATTCATCCAACCAAAGTAGTTAAGGGAAGAGCTCTTTGTACCCAATTAGTAGAAGATTAGATCTCTAAATGTATTATGATTTTCGAAGCTGAAATTGAAGATAGAGAATTTTTGGAAGTTTTAGAAAAACTAGATGATTGGAAAACTAGGATTTGTACATTCTTTGCTAGTGGTATACTCCCTTATGAGCTTAATAATTCATATAGGAGGTGATTCATATTAAATACACTCAATTATTGTATAATAGAAGATGTGATATATAGAAAAAATCATAATGGAATATTATTAATATGTATTCATCTGAAGATGATTAAATAGGTTTTAAAATAATTTCATTCAGGTTTATCTAAAGGTCACTACTTAGGATATACCACTGCTACTAAAATTTTATAGAAAGGATTATATTGGCCTTCATTGTACATAGATTCATTCTAGATTGCTAAAGAATGTGCTAAGTGCCACATATTTGTGGGAAGAAGAATGGTCATTATGCCACTACATCTTATTATAGAAAAAGAGCCTTTCCAGCAATGGGGCCTTGAATTTATTAGAATGATCAATCTAGGTTCCTCAATCGGAAACATATTCATCCTAATGGATACAGATTACTTCACAAGATGGATGGAGGCTACTACAAATAAACATCAAGACCAAGATATAATTGCCTCCTTTATGGAGAATACTATCACAAGGTTTGGTATCCCATAAATAGTTATATCTGGTAATGGTTTGATATTTCTAAGAGCTAAGGTTTCATATTTCACCCTCAAATATGACATCTACTAGAAGACCTCTTCCAAATATTAGCCTCTGGGTAATGAATTGGTTGATTCAATGAATAAAAATTTGTTGAAGATCCTTAAAAGGATGATGGATGCAAATTAGAAGGACTAGGACAAGAAGCTCGATCTAGTGTTATGGATTGACTGGATCACATATAGATCATTGATTAAGAATTCTTCTTATATATTAATATATGCAAAATGAGCAATACTATCACTTTGTTATGACCCCATAACATGTATTAGGAATAGTACTTATGTTTAATCCCATATGCACTATGCATTGGGTCACTTATGTGTAAAAGCTATTTATAGGGGGTTTCCCTATTATTGAGAAAAGAACAAGAATGATTTAAGTTTTATGTGAGAAGTGATTATCAAGGAGGTGCCCCCCTCAAAGTGGTGTAAGTGATTCCTTAGTGTAGAATTAGTGTATTTTTGTAGTAGTAAACCATAATCTATTTACAGTCCATTAGGATTGTAACATCTAGTATCAGAGCTTCACTTTTGGCTCTTATGGGTAGTTTTGTGAGCGATTTTGTGTGTTAAGTGGTTTTGGAGTTTTGAGTGATTTTAGGTTTTATGGGTAGATTTATGTAGTCTAGGCCCATTTTGTCTTTTTGGTAGATTTATAGGAGATCTAGAGTAGAATCCCATGAGTGAAAATAGATCCTAGCAATGAACGCATGTGCAATAATTTCATTGATAGAAGATGTCTTGAAAGGATTCAAGGTTGTACGTGGGTGTTTGGAGGTAGATCCCATGAAGCAAGTGGTAAGGGTGGTTGGATCTAGTTTGTATAATGCAAGAGTAAGGCCTTGGAAGAAAATTGGTGCAAGATTAGTAGGGTAGAAAGAAATCCTAACATCTGTAGATCTGGTTGTCTAGACAGAAAGGGGTAAGATCCAAAATGTGCAATTTTTTGCAGGATTAAATAAGGGCTTACAGGTATTTGGGGTTTTCACACCAAGATCATCTATTATTAAAGATAAATTGCATGTTAGAGGATTTAATTAGAGATTGGAAGGCTTAGACCTGCAATGTCATCATTTCATTTTATGGAGTTTTGTCTGTAATTTCTATGTTTACAAATAATTTTGAGAGTGCAAGATAATTAAAAGACATAGGTAACAAATTCTAATATCCACAATCCTGAAAATAGTTTTACAGATAGCAATTTATAATATTAGAAACATACCAAGGAAGATAACCAATGATTGTACCAAACAAGACTGTAATTTGTATACTTACCTCTTTGAATGTACATGACACCGATGAGCGAGGATGAAGGTGACACACCGTAGAGATATGACCTATGAAGATGAAAAAAGAGGATCATTGGTGGTCTATTTCAATTATAGAAGAGCACCGATGGTGTAATTATGCAGAAGAAGAGCATCGATAGTCCTAATATAGTAATGCTTAACCTTCTAACAAAGCTCAATACTTTCATATATTCATCTCATATCTCATTTGGATATCACAATTTATCATCAATGTCAGAATAGCTCGCGAAAGGAAGCGCACAAACCATAGCCTTGAATGGAAGTATCAAGAGATACCTTAGAGGATTGCCACTATCAAGACCAGATATGGGATCATGTATCTTCTTGATGTGGACTTACTATTAGATCCCTATTTATAAAGATAATAATATGCAACCCATGGGTCGGTGTGTACCTACATAAATAGGGTTAGTCCACAACATATAGCGATATTCAAGATGATTATTGATATTATAGCCATATTCAAAATAAGCATTGATATTATTGCATTAAACATTCTAGATATGTGGTGATACAAGCAATTATTTCTTTAGTGTATTAATCAAAATGCATAAATCAATTTTTATGCGATAACATATGCCCCACTTTGGATGATAAATTGAAATCACTAGGTGCATTGAGATTTTTCATTCAAAGTATATTCAAAATGTCATAACAATTAAACATTCGATAAGTATTGATAAGCATGGTATCAACATTGGTCATTCTAAGTTTAAGTGAAATCTCGATAAAACATGTTTATGCTAGATATGGGTTAAGAGAACTCCCTTTTACGCTACTTAACCTGTTCCTCATCATTTTTGACCTATTTTGTCATTATTTTTATTATGATATAGATCGCGAGCGATCCCTTTCTCTGATGTAAGGATCGTTGATGGTCCTTCTATCATACTTTCTGATGCCCTAAACATGACACTAACAACTCATGATGATACCATGATGACAACACAATGAAAACAACTTGACAACCAGACAATGACCTGACATACAACGAGATGATACATTAACGATAAGACAACTTGATAGACAAATAACACCACATATTGACGACAACACAACAACTTGACAGACAAATAAGACCACACACAACATACAATGACTTTAACAATTGTGCAAGGAATAGCATAATGTAGCATTATGGGAGCTCAACTCCGCGCTAAGGGGCTCGCTACAATATGGTGAGAGCTAAATTCCATATAAATACAATGTAATAGAAGCAAAAACTTCATGCCAAGGGGCATATTGTAGTCATATGAGAATCGAAATCCGCAAAGTATTGATATGGGAGTTGAAACTCCGTGCCAAGAGGCATGATATATATGGTGAGAGCTAAATTCCACATGATCACAATGTAATAGAAGCTGAAACTTCATGCCAAGGGGCATATTGCAGTCATATGAGAACCAAACTCCGTAAAGTGTTGATATGGGAGTTGAAACTCCATGCCAAGAGGCATGATATATTGAAAATCTAAAACTGAGATCCTGCATTATAAAATATAAATAATGTCATTTTGGATATAACTTTTTACCTGTCCTTTTTTATATGCCCCATGAATTAGGATGTTAAATTCTTTCTATAAAGGAGCGCGGGTGGTCTACTTAAAGAGATATACATCATCAACAGTCCTCAAAAGAGATAGGGACCATGTGCAATCCTTTTATTGAAGAGTTTGATAATCTGCAAAAGTCCAGGATGTGTCGTACATCCTGTTGATTCCAAATGATTGCTCTATTTATCTTCCAAGACTGTGAAATTACTTGAATCAAAACTATCTAAAATTATGTGCCCTTATTTTCTTATAAAAGGGGCTTAACCCCCCCTTTATTTGTACCTATGCTACATTTGAGAAGGAGGAGTACTCAGGATTGTGAGAGATCAATTTGAGAAGAGGAATTCCTACCTTTGCCTTTGCTTGTTGCTATTTTGTGACTTATTTCATATTTCTACTAGTTTGTTCATCATGGCCTTGTTGATTACACACCGAGAGGGACATAGAGATGCCTTGGTGGTGAATTCTCCTGCTGATCATTAGGTACATTGCTTTTTCTTACTAATCTTCTATTTTCTTTGAGATTTTCATGTAGATTGCTGCTTTTTTGGTGCTTTGACCCCTAGGGTTCCATTTTTTAATGTTGTTTCATTTTTGTAATTTTAGACTATTTTCCATAGTTTTGACCTCATGGCTATGCTAGTGTCATCCGTACGACCCTATGATTAAAATATGACCACCTTTCTATATAAGAATAGGACCATTGGTGATCCTCTCTACCCTAGTTTAGGCCGTGGGCAATCCTATTTATTGATCTAAACTATCTAATTTTTTTGCATCTACATTATTTTTTCCAAATATTTGACTTTTGCTTCTTTGATCATCTTTTGCAAGACCATGGCTATTATATGAGAGCTTCCAACAAGAGTGCTACTTTTACCCTTGTGCAATAATGGCCCTAGTCTTAGGACGATTGGAGCTTGCTA
>Ga0115851_101846_pt2 | contig 10717 bp, 11 predicted proteins | sample InSIn2gowninarea_FD_83865 | JGI IMG/M metagenome (GOLD analysis project Ga0115851, IMG submission 83865)
GAGAACTCTCTAAGTTTGATTAAGTAAAGGATCACCTTGTATCTGAGTTCTATTGAAAGTTGGGGCATATATGGGCTGAATTTCCCCATAAGAACTCAACTACCCTGAGGAGAAACCATCGTGCCCCAAAAAAGAGAATTTAAAAATGATAAAAGAAATATTATTATTGATGTGTTTGGGGCACTCCTCTTATTATCAATTGATGTGGCATAATTTTTCTTGGGCTTCAATATTAAGACTCTCATAAGAAAATTAAAAGGATCGACCTTACTAAGTAAAGGGATACATTGGCAAGGTCAAGTCAGCTCCACTATTGGAGGCTCTTTCACCCATAAAATCCCAACATAATAAGAACAGTGTGTGTCTCATTTGATACACGCTCATCCTTTAGCTTGATTTGATATCTCGATGGTAATGGGAGTTACATTCCAACACATAAACATGGTTTATCTTTGTAATTTATCCTTGTATATTCTATGGCTCATCTATGGTATCTTCTACAACTCATCTATGGTATCTTCTATAGCTCATTTATGGTATCTTCTACAGCTCATCTTTGGTATCTATTGTGACTCTTCTATGGTATCTTATGTGGATCTACTATGTATCTTCTATGGTACCTTATGCGACTCTACTGAAACTATTCTATGGTATCTTATGTGTCTCCTCTGTGACTTTTTAGGTGGCCTCTCTATGTTTTTTTCTGCGGCCAATTAATGGAATGTAATGCAGAATCTCTGTGATAACTCCTGCAACCTTATTTTTTGAATATATGCAACCTATCCTTGCCCTACCTGTGGAATTACTCTATGATTATAATAAGGCCTATCTCTGTCTTATCTGCATGATTATATGGTTCCTTCCTTTGATAGGAAGAGGATTGTACCAGCCAAGTTAAATCAATCCTTTGACATATTTTTGGAGCATCCCTAATCGTTTTATCATTATGTAGTTAGGGCATTGTTATATGTGACCTTTAAGAGGTCTATTAGGACATTGTAATTTATCCTTGGATCTCCTGTGGCTCATCTATGGTATCTTTTGCAACTCATCTATTTCTACTGTGACTATTCTATGGTATCTTACATGGATCGATTGTGTTATATGGTATATTATGTGGATTTTTATGTGTCCTCTCTATGGTTTTTTGTGTGGCCTATCAATGGAATTTCATGCACTCTTTGTGGTAACTCATGCAGCATTATTCTATGAATATATGCAACCTATCCTTGCTCTACCTACAGCCTTACTCTGTGATTATAGTCCGAGCCCTTGAAAGCCCTTGTCTACTCTTGGGAATAGGACGTAGCGCTCTGGCACAGTTGCCGGTTCAAATTATGTCGATGGAACTGATCGTGTTCGAATGATGCTAGGATTTAGGCTTGTTGTTTTGTTGCTTGTGTTGGGGCTCCTTGTTAATGTCATGCGATGCAGGTAGGAACCCTGTTTAGCCTCGGTAAGCTTGAAATCGGGTAGGTGGTATCATGCAGTCTTATCTTTGTCTTATCTACATGATTATATGTGGCCTTCCTTTGATAGGAAGAGGATTTTACTAATGAATTTAAGTAGAATCCTTTGACATATTTTTGGAGAAACCCTAATCTTCTATCATTCTAAAGCTAGGGAATTGTTATATGTGACCTTTAGGAGGTTTCTTATGAGATCCTTACAAGTTAATCTTTTGTGCTTACTAGTGATTTTTTACAGTGTGTGGGATAAATGAAAATGATGTATGAGCTAAAATTTAATGATAATAATTGTGATGTGTGGGTTAATTTCAATGATCATGATTGTGACGTATGACAATATCATTTATGGAAGAGATATATAGCAGTGTCCCTATGATTGAAATGTATGGAAGTGTTCTTGTATGGTATTACTCTTAATGAAGGTGATACAATGATGACTTCAGTGCTCTTGATGACAATGATAACAATAATCTTGAAGATAGTGATAATAGTAATATCTACAGTTCTCTTAATGACAGTGATAACAATAATCAATAATATCTATAATGCTCTCGATGATAATGATAATAGTAATTTCTACAATGCTCTTGATGATAGTGATAATTGTAATGTATACATTGCCTTGATGTCAGTGATGTATGGCATAATCCTTAAGATGGTATCTTCATTTATGTATGGCAGATCCTTTATGTTAGTGATATATGGCGATGTTCCTATTATTGAGATGTATGGCCATGTCCTTGTATGAAAATTCCTTTATGACAGTATGGCAAAGTCCTTATGATAGTATGGCAGTGACACTTATGATGAATACATAGCATTAATGTATATGACCATGATATAACTATGTTGTGTATGGCAGTGATGCTCATTCTTGTGACAAGGATAGGAGGGTTTGTGGATGCCTTCTTGAGAGGTATGTCTGATGATACCTTATGAGGATCTAGTATGATCTAGTAATTTCCCTAGGTGGCCTAATGTGATTGATGATGAAATACGTATGTCTCATGATATTTGTACTTTGTATCTCAACTAAATATTTGATGAATATCTAAGAAGAAGAAATTGGTTTGGTTTTCCCCCTTTTGGGGTTTTCCCTTGGTCTTTGACCTAAATCTTGGTGTCTCTATTATGTATGTTTTCTTCTATTATTCCTCACTATTTTGCTACATTGTTGATGTTATTTTTATCTCTACATAATTTCTAATGGTGAAATGATGTTAATGGGATGAATAAATTGTTGAAAAAGTATAAAATTACAATTATCTACATCAGAGAACAATCTAGCCATAAAATTAACAGGTTCTAGAAGAAATAATAGAATATGCATATGGGTTGGATGTAATGGAGAGATCTAGATATATCTAGGAATCTGTATATCTAAGGAAAATGAATTTGATGGAAGGTTAGCGGGAAACTAAAACCAAGTATATCTGGACATCAATACATCTAGGAACCCATGGCACAAGAAAGTGAATACAAATCATTCACTTTTGATTTCAAATAGAGTCAAATTCCATTTGGTAACTAGATGATTTGAAGTGGGGCCCAAACTAGGCCAAATCCTTTAGATGTCCAGATGTGTATTTAAATCCAAGAGCAGTCTGAATGGAAAAATGTTTATCTATCTATCTATTTATCTATCTATCTATCTATATATATATGTATAGATATATATATATAGATATAGATATAGATATATATATATATATATATATATATATATATATATATATATATATATATATATATATATATATATTTTATTTTTATTATTTTTTTAATTTTATTATTTATATGAATATAAATCTAATTTTGAGACTATCCCGAATTTAGGTTAAGTTTGGAGCAGTCCAAATGGGGGTGTATCAATATAATATATATGTATATGCATCTAGGCATCTAGGGAAAAGTGCAAGCCGCAAGGTTTGGGAAGCTCGAATTTATATGAAAGACAGATATATGTGGGACCATGCATATAACATAAAACATTGAATAACATGCTAAGGGTCAGACATGTGGGGGCCATGGAATGGGTGATGTGGCATGTGCCATGTGGAGAAAATAACAACCACATTGGCGCTATGAATGGTGTGGATCCACCTGGGTGAAGTGAGGTACCATGTTAATTCCACATGGTTCCATGTGGGTACCACATGGCACGCCCTTGCCAACGTAGTGGAGATTTAATGATGAAACTTTAAATGGGCATAAATTATGATCCAAACATCGGATCATGATAAAAAAATTTTTTGTTGGAAATCTCTCAATGAGCCTAATCCATTTGTGGTGTTAAAATTTGACTTCAAGAAATTTTGATCTTGAGTATTTTTGTAACCCCATTTCTATAAAAAACCTTATAGGTATGATTAAAACAAAGTAACACCTCCCATTCACCCTGGAATAATTCAAGGGGGTGGGAGGTAGCGTTACATAGGGGTACCAGAGCATATAGGTTCAATGCTTGGACTAAAATGGGCCTTGGACCAAAAACAAACAGAGCATGATTCAACACTTGGACTAGATGGTTCTAGGAGGATAATTTAGAGTTATGATACACAGTGTAACATCAAAGCAAGACTTCAATATTGGACCCTTAGGAGAAAAATTGATTTCAAATATAGTGCGGTATCACCATACTCTATGGTGTTTAAGGGTGATTATTTGTTGTAGCTTTTTGGTTGATGATTGTGTAATTGCGTGCATGTGATGATATCCTAATTGTGTAGTGATAAGGATGGAAAATCCTAAAGTGTTAGTCTGATTTTTATATAGCTTTTAAACTTGCAGTTGGCATGGTTGTTAATTTTGCGTAAAATGTTGATTTCAAATATGCTAATTGGTTTGAGTATAAACATGTTGATATGTTCTTTTCAATGATTGACTGACATGGATTCTAGATGTGTCAGCAGTAGAAGATTTACATACTTCGAATCATCATGCTTATTGTTGCCATGGAAAGGTAAAAAGATCAATTTTTTTATGGTGATATAACTAATATCCATGTGTGTGTGCTAGCACATAAGAAGACCCAATTGCAACAAGGAAATAAAAATATGGACAACAATCTGGTACAACATGGCATGGACCAAGACCATCATGAACAGGAAAGGGAAATTTCTCTTGAGACAGTAGAAACCTTCAAGTGCTTGAAAGCTGAGATGAATAGATGCAAGGTAGAGAATGAATAGTTCATGAGAAATGTAACACCCTCCTCCCACATCCACCCAATTAACCATGCCAACTGCGGTAAACATGAGACGAGAGGCTACTATGATCAGATTTGACCTCCTAGGTAACCTTAAGGAAGTGGAATCAACGAAACATCACACACAGCCATCCAACATCATCAACAAAAACTTCGGGAGATAAGTCAGTCACTTAGACAGTCTGTCCCTGGGTCCCACTGTTGTTCTAGAAAATTTAAGGCTCAGTCTCTCTCATGTTATGGACAAGGGAGTGACCAGAGACCTAAATTCGCTCTCATAGGCCTACATGCCAGTGACTGTGGAAAAAACTTGCTAGTTTTGTGCCAACGACTTCAGGATTTTAGCCACTTTTTCAGGCCCAAAGCCCAGGACACTGCCCAGAATGGAATGAAAGCTCATAATTAAGTAAAGTACAGGGAAACAATGATGCAAAAGTAAATAGTTGATAAAGGCCTTAACCAGACCCCTACTAGCCATGACAGGCATTTCATCAAACATATCATCAACATGTAACCTACAAGTGTAAACCAAAAAGTTAAGTGTAGAGATATCTTACTTATGTGAGAATCACCATCAGCCATTGTTTCCTCATGTCATTTGATGCCTTATCACTTATTAGGTCATAGACACAATATCTAATCAAATACAAGTAAAAACATGATGAGAGCCAAACATAGTTGTTGTCATAAAATGTGCATATAACCAGCATAATAGGAACATAATTACAATAAACATTTCATGCATGAAAATCCATATATACACTAGTACATTTACACATGAAAATCAATGGAATGAATTTCTCATTAATCAATGCAATGAACCGACTGGAGATGGAACTACCACGTTCCACCCGACCATAGATTGGTTGAGCCAAGTCTCTCTTCAGACAATCACCGCTATGCCATATTCTAAGCATGAATGTGGGACTCATAGAACACATAAAAAACACCAATCAATGTGGATGCTACCGGAGTTCCCCGCCTACACCATGAGGAATTTGAGTGCCTCCTAGTCTCTCAGGATTTATCATGAATTCCATCCCAGAATCACTAGGCCCAATGGAGAGAAAATCCACGTCTTGGCTTTACTGTATATCTCGCCATTCACTGGCAAGGATTCCTAGGTCCATTGAGGCACATAATATGGCTTTACCACAACCCACAGTCTAGTTCAGGGGTTACTAGACCAGTGGCTTCGTGTATCCTCAGTTTGGTTCAGGGACCACTACCATCATGTGTTTGTCAATTCATAGATCCATCTCACTCAGCTTCGAATCCAATCCATCCATCCCACACAAACCGCATGAGAGAACCCATCTCATCAAATCTATTAGGAAATGGAAAGGCTACGCCAAAAGTATTGTCACGCCTATAAAAACCCATGCCATGGTAGAAAATAAACACATGAAATCCCATGCATGCCAAATCTAGCAAGGAAAATACACATGCAATTTTATACCTACAATGAAGCCTATTGTAGCTACTTAATCCTTCCTTTCCCTACTTGATCTTTGCTTCCTCTCGCCTTCTTTTCCTTTCTTTCTCCAATGCCAAATTACTCCAAGAAAAATTGGTGTCCAAGAGTATGAGAGAGAGAGATAATAATGAGAGAGCTCCAAAGCCAAACTAACAAAAGGTTACCAACTAATCCTCAGAATCCTTTTTATGAATGAGGCCTCTATTTTCTTCATTTTCCATTATTTTCCTTCATTTTCCTCCTCACATGCAACTTGTGAACTTTCACCTCATTTTTCTCCTAATTTCCATTACTTTGATAAATAAATGTGCTAAAAATACCATTTTTCCTTTTCAAAGCCTTATACATTGCCTTTGCCAATTTCCTTAACCATAAACAACCAAATGAACACACACTAGGATGTCCTACCCAACATTCAACTTGGAATAAGTCTCCTAGCCATCCGTGGTTATTGTTTTTAACTTTATTCCATGGAATTTTCACTAGGGTTGTTACAGACCCCCCCCCCCCCCCCCCGGGGGGCCCCCTTCTTTTGTTTCTACTCACAACTATACCACCCCAACTTTCTCAAAAAAAACATACTGCTTATGGAGCTTTATGACATAGCTCGATGCAGTATTTACAATGGAAGATTTGCTCAAGACATAACATCATGACAACATGACAACATACTGCATTGTGGAGCTTTATAACACAGTTCATTACAGTATTTACAATGACCATCATACTGAGTGCCAATCCACATGGTATCATATCATCATGATAACATAATCACATGATAGCATAATAACATAATTGTAATAACATGACACCCATACCGCATAGTGGAGCTTTATAACACAACTCGTTATAGTATTTACATCCATACACAGGTGTACATATAGCATGTATCAACCATCATAAAGCATATATCGATCACCATAAAGTATACACTAAACCAACATAAAGAAAATACTAAACCACCATGAAGCATATACCAAGTCATCATAAGAAAATACTAAATCACCATTAAGAACTACCAAACCACCATAAACAACTACCAAGCCACCATAAGAAATCATCAAACCACCATAAGCAATCACCAAACCACCATAAGAAATCACCAAACCACCATATCAAGGCTTCTTTGCCTCAGTCGCAAACAAGGAAGGATACATAGCCCACATCTGATCTGCCATCTTCTATGTAGCTTCATCAAGCCCAAAGTGCTTCCATTGCACTTTAACTTGCTCGATTGCTCATTTCTAGAGCATAAGCACATTATTATGCAATATACATTGAGGCTTCCCATGGAATTCTCCATCTAGTTCCACCTGCAATACGGACCATTCAATCACATGATTAGCATCCTTAACATACTTCTTAAGCAAAGATACATGGAAAACATTGTGGACTTTCACTGTCAGAGGCAGTGCAAGTCGATAGGCTACTGGCCCAATCCTCTCAATGATACTAAAGGATCCACAAAACTGTGGTGCCAGCTTGGCACATGATCCAATCTGCAAGGAGCTATTCTTAGGTTTGATGCTCAAGTACACCTGTTCCCCAACCTAGAACTCCTTGAACAAACTGTTCATGTTTGCATAACTCTTCTACCTATCTTGTGCTTCCTTGAGATTCTTCTTGATCACTTGCATCTCCTGCTCCATGTCTACCAACCTATCTGGTCAAATCAATACCCTACTAACTAGATCACTCCAACTACTGGGAGTGCTACAACTCCACCCATATAATGCCTCAAAAGGACTCATCCTCAGTGATTTGTGATAACCGTTGTTGTATGCAAACTCGACCAAAGGGAGATACTTTTCCCACTTCCTCTGCTAATTCATCACATACATCCTCAACATGTCCTCCAATATCATGTTGACCCTCTCTATCTGTCCATCTGTCTGTGGATGATAAGTTATGTTGAAGGCCAAATATATGCCCAAACTTGCAAATAACTCATTCCAAAACTTGGAAGTGAACTTCACATCCCTGTCTAACACAATATTATTTGGAACACCATGTAGTCTAACCACATCTCGAATGAATACTTGTGCCACATCACTAGCTAAGAATGTAGACTTTACTGGACTAAAGTGTGCAACCTTTGTTAACCTATACACAATGACCATGATGGAATCATGTTGCTTCACTATCTTCAACAACCCTGTGATGAAATCCATGAAAATGACCTCCCATTTCCACTCGGGATTAGCGATCAATTGTAGCAGTCCTCCTAGATGTTTGCACTCTTCTTTCACTCTATGATAGTCAAAACATCTAGCCACAAACTCTGCTACATCCCTCTTCAGATTTGCCCAATAGTAATATCTTTTCACCGCTACGAGTGTCTTCTGATAACCTGGGTGACCCGAATAAGGTTTTGCATGAAACTCCCTCAAGATCACCTTCTTGAGCTCACTACTATCCGATACATATATCATGTCTCAGAACCTTACCAATCCCTATGTTGTAAGACAATAGTCCATGCCCTGTGCACCTGCACCTATACTTGTACCTATGCTTATACTACCACCTGTACCTATACCACTACATGTACATGTACCTACACCTATACCATGACCTATTTCTGTAATATCACTTGTACCTGTACCAACACCCTACTAAAACTAGTGCATAATCTCCATATACTTGACATCCTATTGTCTTGCCTGCAAGCTCCTATCCTTTAAGTTTGTCCCATAGGAGCTCATAACTTCCAAGTGATGTACCTATACCCACATGGTGAGAGCATCTACAACCTTGTTCTCTTTACCCTTGATGTACTTGATCTCCAAGTCAAACTCGTTGATCATGGCCAACCATCTAGCCTACCTGGAATTTATATTTAGTTGGTCAAACAAATACCTCAACCTAATTTGATCACTCATAAGCACAAACCACTTCCCAAGAAGATAGTTTCTCCACAAATTTAGTGCATATATAATTTCTTCTAACTCAAGAACATGTGTCATGTAGTTTTGCTCATGCTCGTTTAGTTTCTGGGACTCATAACATACTACCTATCGATCCTACATAAGGACTCCACCAAGTCCTCTCTTACAATCATCTGTACATACTAAGAACTCTTTGTCCAGATCTACAATCTGTAACATGGTGCATGTGTCAGCAACTTTTGAAGGGTTGAAGCTCTTGGGTTAGGGCCCAACCCTAGCATCCAAGGCTCCTCTTTATTGTACATGTATGCTTAGTGTAGATTCATAGCTTAATTGTTAATTTGCTTATTAGATGCATTTCCATTACAAGCAGTGTAGATTAGGTTGCTTGTGTGATAGTTTGCTTCCATTTGTGCCTTCTTTCAAGTAGCAGGTTAGCAAGGAGAAAAAGGATCACCACAAGGTTGTCAGAAGTTGTCTTAGCCTCACTTCCTCCCTCTGGGACCATGACTTGAGGAAGGGACCCTTCAGTAGCCCCAAAAACATAGATTTCTAGTTCTTTTATGAGCTTTGGAGTTTGTTGTCTTTAATTTAGTATTTGGTTAATGTTGCAACGCAGATTTCATTGTCATATTTTTTTTCCATCACAATTTCTACAATAATATCTCACTCATGCTTTCATTCCCTTCAGCAACTTTCTTCATGTATAATATAGGAAGTTGATTCATGCGTTTCTAGTTTATGAAAATGTATCTTGTTGCATCACTTTTTGGAAGACACACATGTTTTATGCAGAGTAGGTTCTTCAGGAGAAGAACAAGACTTCATAGCCAGTAGCCCACTTCCACTTCATCCACCTTAGCCATCCCTTGTCTTCACCATCACCCTCACTAGTTTTTCATCATTTTTCATTGAAATTCTCCTAAACACATTGAGCGAATCTAGCCATCTCTTATCTTGGATATTGACTCTTGAGTGCTCCTAGACCTTCAAACACTCCATTCCACCCATCACACACCTTTCCTAAGCTTCCCAACACCTCAAAATTAGCTCTCAGTTGTATCCTATAGGTTTCCTGTAATTCCTATAGGATCATCCTATAGGTTTCTAGTACATCCTGTAGGTTTTCCTAAAACAGCCTGTTTTGAGGCCGAATTGATGGGAAACCTCTAGGAAGTCACAAAAAGCCTCCTAGAACTCCTCCACACCATCCAACCACTTCATAAACCTTCTAGCCATCCTCAAACACATTCAATCCACCTGTCACATCCACAAGAACAATTAGGTTGCATACTTGATTTTGCCTAAAATGACCAAAAAAGTGAAAACAGAGTTAGTTTAGTTTCTTTACTTGCACATTAGTATTGTTTTATTCTTTTTACTTTTGTAGCTTAGATAGTAGCATGTGTTTATTGCTGATTTAGCATCTCTACTTAGCATAGCTTCTTAAATGGTTAATTAGGGTATGGTGTGGTTTAGCATTACATGTTGGCTTTCTCCATTACTGTAGTAGAGTAACTCTCTTGGAGTAGATTTGCCTTTCTTCCATCAAAGAATCAAGTTTCTTCTGACTCTATAGAAGTCTGGCTTGGAACCCCAGTGGTCTCTTGCCAGCTAAATAGTGATAATAGGTAGAACCATCACTTTTACTTGTGCATACAACATTGTCACCTCCAAG
>Ga0115851_102047_pt1 | contig 10713 bp, 8 predicted proteins | sample InSIn2gowninarea_FD_83865 | JGI IMG/M metagenome (GOLD analysis project Ga0115851, IMG submission 83865)
ATCACTTTTTTGGGTGGGTATCGTTCGGTGGATGATGCCACTCGAAATGACTTATGAGCATTGGATGTCGGCTTTCAGATCGAACGGTGATCGCGTTTCGAACGAGTGCGGATGGTAAAGGGGGGGTGGGGGGATGAGTTAATTGCGGTGGTATGGTGATTAAGCATGGGTTAATGACGAACTTAGGCAGCGAGGGTGATTTGCATAGTTTTACTTAATGTAATCGCGAATCAATCAATTAATGAGCTTTGTTGGGATTTGGGTGAAATTTGTCATTTTATAGTTAAAACTAGGTCTAGGGATATTAATGTAAGGGATTTAATATATACATACAGGAAAGGGTATTAATGGGAATTAATATATAAAAGTTAGAAGTTAATATGAAAATGACGGAAATGAATTGCACTAAGCATAATGTATTTTCTGTGATTTCTTTACTTTTCGCATGTATGCATTATAACTTAGGCTAAAGTGTTTTTGTGGGTTTTTGGGAAAAAGGGGTTTTTCATGGGGGTGATTACTTTTCCTAGGAAAATAGTCTTTTAACCTTAGGAAAAGGGGTTTTATTAGGGAAATGAGGGGGAATGAAGGGAGATGAATTTTTGATGAGGGGGAATCTAGTATTTGTTGTCCTTAAGTCATTAAGCCGAGGGTCTGGTCCCTCCAAAATTCAGAGAAATCCTTTGAGCCTCTTTGACCTAAAGGTTCTTGAGCACTTTGAATTTATTTATGGGAAATTAGTAAAGTAAAGGGGTGAAATGAATGGGGGAAGTTAATTAATTGACTTTGTAAACCTTATGCATGCTTAATTGCCCATTCCCATTTGAAATATATGTTGAAAGATGATAAATGTGCTTTTGTCTAATCAATCAACATACTTCTGTAACCTTTCTTCTACTTACCCATCTACTCATCCTACCATTTTATCTTCATTTTATTTGGATGCATTTAGGCTAGCAAACCCTTATCCATTTTCTTTTAAAACAGGAAACTATCTAATTCTAACCTTATATCATCCAAGGGCTTAGATTAAACTGATGAGCTCCTTTTATTTACTCTACCTATCTAATGATCTACCAAGATTAAACCGTTTGGTCATATTTTATTCTCTAACTATCAACATGAAATTTAAAGCATGACATAATCAAGATTAAATAGTTTGATTACCATGGATTGTGGCACGAATAACAAGCTGCACACAATCGTTATTATGCACAAAAGTAAATAGTAGTGGCATTTTTACTTGCACACTTTCATGGTCTTTTGCTTTTGGGGTTCATATACTTTCATTTTTTTGACCTTCTCTTATTCTTTTTGTCCTTTGATTTATCTTTTAGGACATACCCTCTTTACATTTTCTGATTTTTCAATATGGAAAACATTTTCAGAAAGCAAAGGTATGTACAATATTACAAGATTAACCTAGTCATTCAAAATTATGACTCCTATTGGTATAGGAACCTAATAGTGGCTCCACTTGGGGATGGAATTTCCATGTGAAATGTCAAGAACACCGTCGACTAGTAGCCTAATCCATTGGGCCAACCCCACACATGTATATGCTCTATTGGATAATATTTGTGACTAAAACTTTTGAATTGAAAATACACCCTTTTCTGCAAATTGAAATATGATCTAACATAAAATTGTTACTAAAAACTAAATTTATTCAAACTGAAATCCTACCTACTTATGACTACTGGTTAGGTAAAATGAAACAACCAATGCAACCACTCAAGCATTATATACATTGATGGATTTTGTTGCTTGGGCTTGTTTGTGATTAAAATTGAGGTTCTAAAGCCAAATATAACCTTGTCAACCAATGAGAAGATAAGGAAATATTTGCTTTCCTTTGTAGACTCTAAAAATTGTACAAAAGGATCTTCCAAAATATATACACTATTTTTCAACTAACTTAAGAAACTGAACACTTGTTCTGGATGGCTTCCATGCCATTAAACTAAAATATCACTTCTAACTTTAACACCCTGCAGACTTTTAGATGAGCTTTGTGATGATACTTCTAATGATTGAAATGTCTACTTGTTGAAACCTTTATCATCTTGATTTTGACTATCATAGTCCATTAATGGAGAAAAATTTTGATTGCATTCATCATCCAGCCTATCAGCTACTGGACTATAAACAACTTGGAAGGATTGCTACAACTTATTACATATAGGTTTGAATGGAACTTCATAGGATTCCACAAGCTACTCATCCTTTTCTTTAGAGATGTTATACCACATTTCCTTTAATAACTGAAATGATTCAAAACAAAGAGCCAAAGAAGCTTCACTTATTGCCAAATTTTCTGCACTTTCATAGCTAACATGGATTAGATGGTCACTATTTTCAAGCTAGTGAAATTGAATTTCCTTATTCTCCAAACTAGCTTCTATTGCTCTATAAAGTTAGTTTGGATTTGAAGAACATAATTATCATCATACTGATCATATTTGGGCAAATCATCAAAAGAAGTAATGTCATCAAACATACACGTTAGATCAAGAGATTTCTCCTCCATATATTGCTCTATAAATCTATCTTCTGATCTATGGTACTTGGAGTTAGTAGGAATTTGTTCATGAATATCAACCTTTTCCTTTTGTGAAATAAATGTGTCATGGTGATTTTGAGCAAAAAAATCATCTTTCATGGTGATCTTTTTCATCCTTTCCTCTGTTTTCTTCATCAAAATGTCGAGTTTTTCCTCTTTTTCTACTTTCAACTTTTCTCTTCTAATTTGTAGATTAACTTCTACATGTACTACAATGTTCTGCATCTATTCCAATGTTGAGGGGTTTCTTTCTCTTAGCTGAAATTCTATCTGTAGATAAAATTCTCTTGGGTAATGCAAAAGAGTTGAATCAGGGGGAGGTCTTATATTTGATGGCATTGAATAATAGGCTTGATTAAATCTGTGTGAAAATTGTTGTGTTGTTTCATCTAGCTGTCTTTTTAACTAATTATATTCTTCTATGATTATAAGAAGATTGACTTTGATTATCCATCTATCAAGGAAAATTTTGACAAGCTGTTGGAAATTTGAGATGCTTGCAATAGGTAAATTTTTTAACCAACTCTTTTCTCTACTTTGCAGAGAAAGAGCAAAAAGCGTGATAATAACATCATCTTCATCAATTTCAAATAATTCTAGATAATTCTCAAACCTAGGGAGATACTTGTAATAATTGTTAGGGAAAGCATGGAGTGTAGGAGGTAAGTTGAGTGGCTTATATCCATCAGGAACTTTATGAGGTAATAGAATATGTACAGGGATCGTATGATTAGTCTTGATTGTTTGATGCTCCTCAATTGGAAAATGATCTTTGTAAGAGTTAGAAGAATGCTGCTCAAATCTGTAAGGAGACTTTATATCTACAATTTTCAAAGGGAAATAATCTAAAATTAATCTAAAATCTTCTCTAAAATACAATATACATCGAAAAACTTTATTGATGAGAAAGAACATAATGTCTTGGATAACAATCCATGTTAAGAGCCTGATCTTTTCATATTGTTCTTTCAGGTTCATTCCTCCAGTGGAGTCTTGATTGTGAAATTGATTTGGAGTCTCCAGGTGGATGATTTTAACCTTTGTGTGTCTGATCACTGTGCACCATCATAGATCATATCTAAACCCATAAAATATTTCTGAAGAAAATGTTAGTTCTCCCCAGTATGGTCACCACTATGTTATCACCCAGTAATTTCCAAAGGTTAAGGAAAGAGATCACTGGGGTAACCACAAATCAACTTTTAGGCTTACGCTCTAGCCAACATAAGTCCAGAGAGGAATCTCTCTTTATGATTTAACTTTGTTTTTATGGGATTTTAGGCTATTGCTTAGTGTTCATGGGGTTTTTATTTTGAATTAAAGGTTGGGTGGTGGAATTCTTGGAGCAGATGGATAGAGCTAGGTCTTCAAGCCATTGGGATATGGAGTCAACAAATGGATAGCACAACTGGACCAAATCATTAAAGGGAATGTTCACAGGATAGGCTAGCAAAGAAAAATGCAAATCTTTAGGCCTAATGGGTGAAGTGATTCTAACTAGGGTGAAAGGGCACTTAAGAATCCTTGGATTGGGATCAGAATGAAGAACAGAGGGTCATCACGAACAAAGGGAAATTAAGAATCCTTTGTTATAGGCCAGAGAAGAAACTACGGAAGCTAAGGAGCAGTTAAGAATTACCTAGCTAAGATAGTTTAGGAGAAAATATTAAGAATGTAAAGCAGTCAAGATAGAGTGCATTCAAGCAATTTCTGAAATATCATTCCTTGCTATACATTTAGATTTTAGAGATTTACACAAATTATTATGGAAAAAACATAAGGAAAAACAACGTTGAACATGGGAGAATATTTATTTGTATTTCGCTTTACACAAGAATCCTATAAAATATCTGATCTTTATTCCTTGATCCAGTAAGCCAATCCAGTCATTGATACAATAGAACTTTGATTTGAAAGAAAACATCTATAGAAATGTCTTGGAATCCACTCCGTAATACTTCAAATGAAGAAGTATTTATATAAATTCTAAACTGAAATATCTTGAAAAAATATCAAGATTGGTTTTACAAATATCTCAAACTGTTTTACATTAATGGAACTTAAATAAAGGACATTCAAAACTAATGAATCTATTTGGCACTATTTTTATGGATTGAGGGTGATAAAAAAGAGAAATTTGAATTTGATAGCAACACTTAATTGATGATGAGGCATCCCAGTCACTAACTGCACCTTTTCTTTGTGCATTTTGCCCCAACAATTATGCAAAATTAGGGTCCATTGATACCTTTTTATATCTCAATCCGAGATATATATGTAAAAGGTGAAAGAGGATATTGTAGATAAGTATGGTTTTGAGATAAACCTCTCTTAGTTTCCCAAAATTCAGCTCCAGATGTTCACAGTATTCTCTGAATAAATATGTCAAAAATAGGACTTTACATAGTCTGAAAAATAGGATGTGAAGATGTGCACTTATCTCACTGTTGGTAATACCTGTTTAAATAGTGAGATTTTTTTTTGTAGATCAGCCATTGAGGAACACAAACCTCCTCCAATTTCTCAAAATTCATTTTGGATTAGCCGAACAAGTTTTTGAAAAACCATGACTTAAACAGGAAATTTCTGAAGAATGTACCATTTCTGCTTTGATTTCATCTTTTAACCTTAAATTTATTTTAACTATTTTTCACTTTTACTTTGAATAAACTTCATTGTTGCTAGTGAAATTGTTTTCATCTCTATTTAACCCTTACTTCTTCCATGTTTACTTTTATTGTTTACATTTACTGCTCTATTTTTTCATCTATCTTTTTTTTGACATGAATCTATATGCTTTGTAACTGTCTTCCCTACTGTTTGTCTTCATACCAGCTTCTTTACTTGACTTGGTCTCCAATATGATATTCATTAACCTTGATACACTTTGACTATTCTTTAGTGTCCTTTTACCTTCACTATATATTTTAGGTTTTTACTGTCTATTTCAACAGTAAATCATTTAATTTCACGTTTCCTCTACTTGTCTTTTAACTGTATGTTTATTTTCCATATCTATTTGAACAGATTTAATAACAATCTCGGAGTAAACAAGTCTTATGACTACTAATAAGACTGTTTATCCAAGGCTATTGTCTTTTGATCACCTATAAAATAAAACAAATTGTTAGGAAAACGTTGGGTTGACAAGGAGGGTCATTAATGGCTTTATCAAGCTTTATAGGTCTATGGAGTGAGTCCAAAGTGCTTTATGGAGGTAAACCATGCTTGAATTGGTTTAGCAGAGGTTTCAAGTGGTGTAGAAGGGTTACACAGAGTTTTACTACACAAACAGGTGAAAACGAGAAAAACTGGGGTTTTCATGTTTAAACAGGTAAAGGTTTAATTTTTTTTTTTAAATTTGGCGCAAAGTGAACAGTGGACGGTTTTGTCATTTAGTGAGAGGGCGGTAAGCGATTTATTTCGCACCACTTTTGTGGGCTCAGTAGTATTTAGGGGGGGGGTCACTCGATTCCATTCATTGAATGACATGTAGCATCGGGGGCCGGGCGGAAAACCACTTTTTCGAGTGGGTATTGGTCGGCGGATGATCCCACCCAAAATGGCTTATGAGTGTTGGATGTGGGCCTTCAAATCAGACGGTGATCGTGCTATGAATGAGTGCGAAGGGTAAAGGGGAGGGAAGGGTGACGATGGGTTAATTGTGGCGGTATGATGATTAAGCATGGGTTAATGACAAACTTAGGCAGCATGGGTGATTTGCAGAGTTTTACTTAACGTAATCATGAATCGATCAGTTAATGAGCTTTGTTAAGGTTTGGGTGAAATTCATAGTTTTATAGTTAAAACTAGGTCTAGGGATATTAATGTAAGGGATTTAATATATACATACAAGAAAGGGTATTAATGGGAATTAATATATAAAAGTTAGAAGTTAATATGGAATTGACAGAAATGAATTGCGCTAAGCATAATGTATTTTCTGTGATTTGTTTTCTTTGTGCATATATTCATTATAACTTAGGCTAAAGTGTTTTTGTGGGTTTTTCGAAAAAAAGGGGTTTTACATGGGGGTGATTACTTTCCCTAGGCAAATAATGTTTTAACCTTAGGAAAAGGGGTTTTATTAGGGAAATGAGGGGGAATGAAGGGAGATGAATTTTTGATGAGGAGGAATCTAGTACTTGTTGTCCTTAAGTTATTAAGCCGAGGGTCCAGTCCCTCCAAAATTCAAAGAAATTCTCTGAGCCTCTTTGACTTGAAGGTTTTTGAGCACTTTGAATTTATTTATGGGAAATTAGTAAAGTAAAGGGGTGAAATGAATGGGAGAAGTTATTTAATTGACTTTGTAAACCTTATGCATGTTTAATTACCCATTCCCATTTGAAATATATGTTGAAAGATGATAAATGTGGTTTTGTCTAATCAATCAACATACTTCTGCAACCTTTCTTCTACTTACCCATCTACTCATCCTACCATTTTTTTTCTTCATTTTATTTGGGTGTATTTAGGCTAGCAAACCCTTATCCATTTTCTTTTAAAGAAGGAAACTATCTAATTCTAACCTTATATCATCCAAGGGCTCAAATTAAAATGATGAGCTCTTTTTATTTACTCTACCTATCTAATGATATGCCAAGATTAAACAGTTTGGTCAGATTTTATTCTCTAACTATCAACATGAAATTTAAAGCATGGCATAATCAAGATTAAATAGTATGATTACCATGGATTGTGGCATGAATAACAAGCTACACACAATTATGCATAAAAGTAAATAGTAGTGGCATTTTGACTTGCACACTTTCATGGTCTTTTGTTTTTGGGGTTCATATACTTTCATTTTTTTGACCTTCTCTTATTCTTTTTGTCCTTTGATTTATCTTTTAGGACATACTCTCTTTACATTTTTTGATTTTTCAATATGGAAAACATTTGCAGAAAGCAAAGGTATGTACAATATTACAAGCTTAACCTTAGTCATTCAAAATTTGACTCCTATTGGTATAGGAACCTAACAGATGGCTGCAACACTTGTTTCTGGAAAACAAAAATAACAGTGAATTAAACAAACCAAACAAAATGAAAACAAAAATAGTAAGTAATGCAAACAAAATGAAAACAACGAGAAGTAATCAGACTATGTACATGGCGTGGGGCACATACCAACCTATTGGAAGTAGTGTTTGAGATCTTGGCCATTGCTAGGAAGATTATCAATCCTCCCATCAAGTGATTATAGATGGTACATGCGTGTTCCAAGCTTCTTATTGTCCCTTAAGAAACCAATTTCCTGGCTGTGTAGAAATTGTGCTTAAGACATTCATGTATATTGTTTATGTCACTTAGTGGTTACTTAATTGTATGTTATACTTTCAAGTGAAGAACCTGAAACACCAATTTTTAATCCTCAATACTTAGGTGACATGAAAGTCTCAGAATTCCATTTGATTGCTAAATATAAATGTTGAGTGAAGAATTATTTGAGAAGTTAGAGACAATATGTTGCTTTTCACAAAAACTATTATTTGTAACTTAGATGAAATGTAGAAGCAGGAACTTTAAATACAGAAGTGCTCTTTTAAGGGATTTTAACTTCATTCACATAAGTAAACAAAGACCTGCAACTTCATTACCATATTTAAAGAAAGGAAGACACATGATGACACATAACAGAGAAATTACAAAATCATACCCAACATTGTGTGGAAAACTCCTGATTCTTTCATTAATCTTCAATTCATATCCAAAATACAATAGTATTTCTCAAGTCCTTCAAAATTTGAACCCCTTTTGCCTCTTTTTATATATCATGAAATAGTTGGTAACCACCAAAACTACCAAACTATTTAACTATCTTCCTAACTATCTAAGGTAAAGGATCATTACAAAATATTATATGGAGGGTAAAATACACCTCATTCTTCTTAATAAAACAAGAAAATAAGAAGTGACAGAAATCAAAGTATGATTGGTGATTGCTGCTCACTATCCAGATCTATGGCCTGAGTATGTGGTCCTGTTGATGCATCTTTGTTTTGCTCTATCATCCATTCCTTACACTTTCTCCATAGTGGTACATTTTACTTTGGTGCTTCCTCTAACTTTTCAAGTGCTATTCTGCAAATTGTAATCCTACCATAAGTAGGCTTGTCAGAAAATAGAGTCTTCACCATCCATAAAAGTTTAAAATCTTTGTTTAGGAAATTCACAATGGTGGCTCCTTATAATATTGTTGTCCTTTCATGAGTGTTATCAACTTTGCTTTTTGCCTCAACCAGAAAAGTCTCATATGTTTTCCATGGTAACAATTTTCACTAAAGATCCCAGTAAGAAGGAAGTCCAACCCTAACCCTTTTGTCAAACAAGATGTTAAACTTTGAAATTGCTTCCTTTATCTCCTTTATCTTCTTCTCAGTAGCAATCCTGTAGATGTTTCTGACAATATTTTTATTGAAATAAATTGCATATGTTATTTTGTTTGGCATGTCATGCTCCTTTAACTCTGCAGTAGACTTAGAGTTAATGAAGTCTATCATCCTCTTTGCAAACTTTGATCTGTCTAGGTCTTTTTGCTTATTTTTAATGACCACCTCCTCCATATCTCGAATTAGTGTTTTTTTATTTATATATAATCACCAGAAACTCCCAAATACCTCTGATAAACTCAATAACTTCATCCCATATGATTTATCTGGCTTGAATTAAGGACATGTTGCCCTTCATTTTCTCCTTTAGCCTTTTGATTTCATCTTCAGCCCTCAGGAGATCTTCCCTGTATTTCTTGGCATTATCTATTTCCCTTGTTGTTTCTTCTTCACTTCAATTCAATAGTTTGGAGGTTGTTTCTAACTCTCTTTGAGCTTCCTTCACATCATGCTCAGCCATTTTAAGCTTTGTTCCCAATTGTAGAACCTGTGCTGCTGGATCATCTTTGTTGGCTGGCATTACCATTGTACAAATATGAGTGTCTACTTATCTTTGTAGCTTGTCCAAAGTTTCTTTAAGTAAAGAAAATTCTTTAATCTTCTGCAACACATCTTGTAGGAGATTTTCTTTTTCATTTTCTACTTGAGCTATCCCTACAGCTAAGGGATGCCCACCTGTAGGTAGATTCAACTTCTTTTTCAAAACTCCAATCTCTGATTTAGTAAATTGTAACAACTTTTGAATGGTAAGTTGGTCATCAGGATTGACCCTTATTTTAATGATAATCTTCTTTAGCTCATCAACTTGAGAGTTCACAGCCCTGGAGTTAGATTTCTCCAACTTCAGTTGCTGAATCACTTTATTTAGAATTTTCTCTGCCTTGGCAGCTACTACATTTGTCTTATATAGATCATTTACAATCAACTGCCTAGTTTGCATATGCAGATTGACCTTATCAAGCATTGGAAGCTTTTGAGTGTCAACAGTCAAATTTATAGTATTGAAATTGCTAGAAGATCCCACTGATATTTTTGTAGGATGAGAAAAAACAATTTTGAGCTGACTCTTCTCCAAATCCATGGTAGATAGAAATCTTGTTTGTTCAGGGGTTACCTAAGACTCAGCCTGAGTTTCCAAATTTAACTTCATCTTTTGATTTTTATCAACTATTTGAGAAAACACTCTTTGAATTAAAGGAACTTGATCACGAACAGGTTCTCTAGAGGAAGGGGAAGAAGGGGCACCTTTTGTTTCTCCTAACTGAATAATCAAACCAAGTTGTGCCAAAGACATTGCATCTTGAAGCTTGATACTTTTTACTGCTTTAGATTCCTCCTCATCCAGATCAATAATTTCCTCTCTAACCCTCTTGACCCATTTTTCTGTAATGCTAGGGGTTTCAATCTCTATCTCGGGTCTACTTTCATGTATAAAGGTTGAATAACCATTCTCCAATCTTCTCTTTGAAATAATTTGGTGAGGATTCATAAGCCCACTCAACCTCCTGTAAAAGACACATATCATTCAACAATCTTTCAACTTCCTAGGCAGCTTGTCTGGAGTTTACAATGAAGGGTCCCACTGCTTTAGGTAGCTTGAAGAAAAAGCCTTTCTTCATAGGGACAAAATGAACTTGATTAACATTTAAGCTTTAACTTATAAATTCCATGGAAAAAAGCCTCATTGGCACAAACTTAGGTAATCTATAAGGCTTGACAGAGGCTCCATAAAGCCTAATTTTTGCATGATCTTCAAAG
>Ga0115851_102048_pt1 | contig 10709 bp, 15 predicted proteins | sample InSIn2gowninarea_FD_83865 | JGI IMG/M metagenome (GOLD analysis project Ga0115851, IMG submission 83865)
TTGGTTGGGTCGTTTGAGGTCATCCATGTCAACTCGTTCGGGCGAGGGCACGCCCGGGTGAATGAGCCCATACCAAAAATGCTAAGTTGTGACCCAAGGTTGGCTTTGTGCACATTCGTGCAGCTCGTTTGCCCGGCTATCCCTTGTGGCTTTGTTTTGGTCGTGCAGGCACCGATGTAAAATCGTTCGGTCGGGTTGTTTGAGGGCGTTCGTGTCAACTCGTTTGGGCGAGTTGTTTGGGCGAGGGCACACTCGGGTGAACGAGCTCGTATCAAAAATGCTAAGTTGTGACCCGAGGTTGGCTTTGTGCACGTTCGTGCAGCTCGTTTGTCCGACCTCCCTTGTCCCTTCGTTTCGGTCGTGCGGGTGGCCATGTAAAATCGTTCGAGTGGGTCGTTTGAGGGCGTCTGTGTCAGCTCGTTTGAGCGAGTCATTTGGGCGAGGGCACACACGGGCAAATGAGCCCATATCAAAAATGCTAAGTTGTGACCCGAGGTTGGATTTGTGCATGTTCGTGCAACTGGTTTGCCCAACTCTCCCTTGTGGCTTCGTTTTGGTCGTGCGGGCGCCCATGTAAATTCGTTCGGGCGGGTTGCTTGAGGGTATCCGTGTCAGCTCATTCGTGCTGGTCATTCAGGTGAGGGCGCCCCCCGGTGAACCAGCCCATATCAAAAATGCTAAGTTGTGTCCCGAGGTTAGCTTTGTGCACGTTCTTGCAGCTCGTTTTCCCAGCTTTCCATTGTGGCTTCGTTTCGGTCGTATGGGCACCCATGTAATTTCGTTCGGGTAGGTCATTTGAGGGTGTCCATGTCAGCTCATTTGGGTAGTTTGTTTGGTTGAGAGTGTGTCCGGGCGAATGAGCCCATATCAAAAATGCTAAGTTGTGACCCGAGGTTGGCTTTGTGCAATTTCGTGCAACTCGTTTGCCTGGATCTCCCTTGTCCTTTTGTTTTGTGTGAAAGGTGGGTTGTTAATAGAGTTTTGTTTTCGGTTTTGCCTAAAGGATGGCCTTGGGTCATTTGTAGGGTAGCCGATTTTCATCTTCTCTCCATCCCCACTCAGTAGCGCATGAGCAGTAATGTCAGCCATGCTCATCCTGGGAGGCATATGTGAACAATTCCCCTTCTGCTCTCTAAGTTCTTGGAGTTGTGTAGGGGTTGTTGTGGTGTGGCTCCCTTGCTCATCTTGGTCCCCTCGTCCTCCTCCAGATGATACCAGTGATGGGTTTTTTTCCATGTGAAAGGTGGGTTGGTAATAGAGTTGTGTTTTCGCGTTTGCCCGAAGGATGGCCTTGGGTCATTTTTAGGGTGGCCGATTTTCATCTTCTCTCCATCCCCACTCAGTAGCGCATGAGCGGTAATGTCGGCCATGCTTGTCCCGAGAGGCATATGTGAATAATTCCCCTTCTGCTCTCCAAGTTCTTGGAGTTGTGTATGGGTTGTTGTGGTGTGGCTCCCTGGTTCGTCTTGGTCCCCTCGTGCCCCTCCAGATGATAGCAGCAACGGTTTTTCTTTCCATGTGAAAGGTGGGTTGGTAATCGAGTTGCTTTGTAGGGTTTTCCCAAACGATGGCCTTGGGTCATTTGTAGGGCGGCCAGTTTTCGTCTTCTCTCCATCCCCACTCGGTAACACATGAGTGGTAATGTGGGCCATGCTCATCCCCATTCCTCTTTCCCATCCCAACGATAAGAATGTTGAAAGTTTGCTCGGTGTTCCTTTGAGCCCCCCATTGTTGTGGTCCCATATGGAAGCCCCAAAACTCCATCGTGCCTATGTCATTGTCGTGCCCCTCGGTTGTTGCAAATAGAGAATTTTGATTGGGCTGGGTAGCCATGTGTGGCTCCATTCAAATTGGCTCCTCTTTATATTTTTCACCTCCTCCCTATTTGGCGCAGAGGGTTTTGCTTTTCGCATGAAAGGTGGGTTGGTAATTGAGTTGGTTTTTTCAGTTTTTCAGGTGTGAAAGGTGGGTTTGTAATCGACTTGTGTTTTCACATTTTCCTGAACGATGGCCTTGGGTCATTTGTAGGGTGGTTGATTTTCATCTTCTCTCCATCCCCACTCGGTAGCGCATGGGCGGTAATGTCGGCCATGCTCATCATGGGAGGAATATGTGAACAATTCCCATTCTGCTCTCCAAGTCCTTGGAGTTGTGTATGGGTTGTTGTGGTGTGGCTCCCTGGCTCATCTTGGTCCCCTCGTGCCCCTTCAGATGATACGAGGATGGGTTTTATTTCCGTGTGAAAGGTCGGTTTGTAATCGAGTTGTGTTTCACATTTGCCCAAATGATGGCCTTGGGTTGTTTGTAGGGTGGTTGATTTTCATCTTCTCTCCATCCCCACTCGGTAGCGCATGAGCATATTGTTGGCCATGCTCATCCCGGGAGGCATATGTGAACAATTCCCCTTCTGCTCTCCAAGTCCTTGGAGTTGTGTATGGGTTGTTGTGGTGTGGCTCCCTGGCTCGTCTTGGTTCCCTCATGCCCCTTGAGCCTCTTGATTTGCATTTATTTCCTTCCTTTGCCTCCGCATCATGGTTTCCACAGGCGATCAACTGATCGAGGTCCACCGTTGCTGCTATCCGGGTGGACTCCTAGGTGGCCTCGATGCATGGCGTGGAGGGTCGGTGGGCATTTCTAAGAAAGGTTGTGGGCTTGGTTGGTCTTGTTTTTATTTCATTCCATTTCCTCTGCATTGAGGCTACCGTAGGCAATCATGCGATCGAGGTCCATTGTTACTGCTATTCGGGTGGACTCCTAGGCAGCCCCTGTGCGGGGAGGGGTGGGTTGGGGGGCATTTCTAAGGAGGTTGTGGGCTCGGTTTGTCTTGTATGATTTCCTTCCCTTGCATTTGTGTTGAGGCTGCTGCAGGTGATCATCTGATCAAGTTCCACTATTGTTGTTGTCCAGACGGGCTCCTAGGTGCCATCGGTGCGGAGTGGGGAGGTTTGTGTGGCCTCTCTATGATAGGATTTGTGTGGTCGGTTGTCCTCTTTTTATTTCCTTCCTTTTCCTTCGCATCGAGGCTGCCACATGTGGTCGGGAGATCGAGGTCCATTGTTGCTCATTTATAATATATAGGTTGCATGGTTGGTCACTCTCCATTTGTTTCCTTTTCATCGAGGCTCCCACAAGCGATCGAGTGATCGAGGTCCACCGTTGCTGCTGTCTGGTCCTAGGTGGCCTCGGTGCAGGGCGTGGATGCCTTTGGATGCATTTCTAAGGGAGTGGGTGAGTTATCACTCGTTTTCTTGTTGGTTGGGCTGTGGCTGAAAACTCCAGAGTGGCCTTGGTGCGTTGTGGCTCGGCAGGTCTGCCCATTTGTTCGCCATGTCCTTGGCATGTTGCATGTGCTTCCTTCTTGGGATGAAAGAGGTGCAAGGCATAAAAGTTTTACATGATATTTTGACATCTCTTTGACTTGATGGGGTGTTCAGGTTGGCTCTCATTAAGAGAGCACCCAGAATGACCTTTGAAGTGGGAGGGTGCTACCTGGTTGATCCTGCCAGTAGTCATATGCTTGTCTCAAAGATTAAGCCATGCATGTCTAAGTATGAACTAATTCAGACTGTGAAACTGCAGATGGCTCATTAAATCAGTTATAGTTTTTTTGATGGTACCATACTACTCGGATAATCGTAGTAATTCTAGAGCTAATACGTGCACCAAGTCCCAACTCTTTGGAAGGGATGCATTTTTTAGATAAAAGGCCGGCACAGGCTTGCCCGCTTCTTCGGTGAATCATGATAACTCGAAGGATCGCATAGCCCTTATGCTAGCGATGCTTCATTAAAATTTCTACCCTATCAACTTTTGATGGTAGGACAGAGGGCTACCATGGTGGTGATGGGTGACAGAAAATTAGGGTTCGATTCCAGAGAGGGAGCCTGAGAAACGGCTAGCACATCCAAGGAAGGCAACAGGCGTGCAAATTACCCAATCCTGACATGGGGAGGTAGTGATAATAAATAACAATACTGGGCTCATCAAGTCTAGTAATTGGAATGAGTACAATCTAAATCCTTAATGAGGATCCATTGGAGGGCAAGTCTGGTGCCAGCATCTACGGTAATTCTAGCTCCAATAGTGTATATTTAAGTTGTTGCAGTTAAAAAGCTTGTAGTTGGATCTTGGGTCGTAAAGGTCAGTTCGCCTACTCAGTGTGCACCTACCCTTCAATCCCTTTTGTCAGCAGCATTCTCCTGGCCTTAATTAGCTGGGTCACGGTTCCGGTGCTGTTACTTTGAAAAAATTAGAGTGCTCAAAGTAAGCCTATGCTCTGAATACATTAGCATGGAATAACATGATAGGAGTCTGGTCCTGTTGTTTTGGCCTTCGGGACCGGTGTAATGATTAATAGGGATTGTCGGGGGCATTCGTATTTCATTATTAGAGGTGAAATTCTTGGATTTATGAAAGACGGACCACTGCGAAAGAATTTTCCAAGGATGTTTTCATTAATCAAGAATGAAATTTGGGGGCTCGAAGACGATCAGATACCATCCTAGTCTCAACCATAAACGATGTCGACCAGGGATCGGTGGATGTTGCTCTAAGGACTCCGCTAGCACCTTCTGAGAAATCAGAGTGTTTGGGTTCCAGGGGAAGTATGATCGCAAGGCTGAAACTTAAAGGAATTGATGGAAGGGCACCACCAGGAGTGGAGCCTGTGGCTTAATTTGACTCAACACGGGGAAACTTACCAGGTCCAGACATAGTAAGGATTGACAGATTGAGAGCTCTTTCTTGATTCTATGGGTGGTGGTGCATGGCCGTTCTTAGTTGGTGGAGCGATTTGTGTGGTTAATTCTGATAACGAACGAGACCTCAGCCTACTAACTAGCTATGCAGAGGTTCCCCTTTGCCGCTAGCTTCTTAGAGGGACTATGGCTATTTAGGCCATGGAAGTTTGAGGCAATAATAGGTCTGTGATGCCCTTAGATGTTATAGGTTGCACGCAAGCTACACTGATGTAGCCAATGAGTTTTTCTTCCTAGTTCGAGAGGATCGGGAAATATTCTCAAACTGCATCATGATGGGGATAGACCATTGCAATTATTGGTCTTCAACGAGGAATTCCTAGTAAGCGTGTGTCATCAACTCGTGTTGACTATGTCCCTGCCCTTTGTACACACCGCCCATCGCTCCTACCGATTGAATGATCCGGTGAAGTGTTTGGATTGTGTCGACGATGGTGGTTCGTCGCCGTCGATGTCGTGAGAAGTTCATTGAACCTTATCATTTAAAGGAAGGAGAAGTCGTAACAAGGTTACCGTAGGTGAACCTGCGGTAGGATCATTGATAGCAGGGGTTTTCTATTTTGGTTCGGGTTGGCTGGGTTTCGATTGCAATGTGGGACTTTGTGGTGCGTCTCTAGGGGAGTGGGTTTGGTGTTTGGCGGAAACATTGTTGGTTGCTTGTCTCAAGGTAACGCTTGTCTTTTCGTGTGTGCTTGCAAGCCATGCTTGTGCTTGTCCCACCCATCCTTTATTTTTCTTTCCCCCAATGCGTTTCTGCAGGGGGTTCGAGAGCTTGTTTCTTGGGAGCCCTTCCAATGATCTGTTCGGCCAGGCATGGTTGCTACAGAGTTGAGGTGCTTGGTAAATACGATGGATAAAATTTGGACTCATTCATAGCGGTGGTGCTCGGTCTTTTGTTTGTTGGAAGGCATGGGCCAAGGGTGCGGGCTTCCATAGTTGGTTCTCTCGAAAAGGCGGTGACGATTGATGTGTTGCTTGGGTGAGCTTTTTTGCTGGTGGTTGGGTCGAGGGAGTGGTTGCGCGCACTTGGTAGCTCAAACCTTCCATGAGGGGAGATTGTCAGGGTGTAGTCAGTAAGGGAGGGATGAAGAGCAGTTCAACCCGTTGGGCTAGCCACCCTAATCCCTCCCGACCGTTCCTCGACATGCCCTTGTGGAAGGGTTGGGTGTCCAGGTAATGAAAAACCCATCCCTTGGTCTGAGCTCCATCGAGATTGCAATTTTCCCCACCAAGGGGCATGAGGGTGGCAATCTTATCTCGTGCCTTTTCCATGGAGGGAATTCCTCGTCCTCTCATGAGCCACTCCCCTTCTTTGGGAAAAATAAGTAGTGGGTTGTGTCTTTGTTCCTCCCTTTGGATTATGGGTTTTTTGTGGGACTTGTGTCATTTCTTTGTTTCGTGGTGTGCACTTCGCGAATGTCCCTCTCTCTAGTGGCCTTGCACCATCAATGTATTTGTACCCTGCGGCTTTCTCCAGCGTTGAGTGTTGGCCCGTGACAACTCCTCTTTGGAGTTTGATTCTTTGACCCGCGTTGACTTTCTCGCTGGAAAGGTTGTTGGGTGTTTTGTACATGGAGGGGTGCAATAGTGGGGTGGGTTTGTGTTATTGGCAGCAGTCAATTTGTCATTTGAAGCCTTGTACTGCTGGGTTGGGGGGTTGTTTACCTCTCAGTGACGTGCTCCAGACACTGGTCTCATCGTGGCCCTTATCTTTTCTATTGATCAATTTTAGGTTGTGATTTATTTGCTTGATTTTTTGCTATGTTGTAAAGCTGGAAAGGGTGTTGTACTGAATGTATGTGGGAGGGTGTGAGGAAGTGGGATGCTTTTTGATTGGGTGCCTTTTTTGATTTCTTTTTGGTTAGTGGACATCTACTCTGTGTGCTGTTGAGCTTCTCTCTTTTCTTGGGATCTTTGTTTCTTTGGTGTTGTTTTCTTCCCTTATTCCTTTTTCCCCTAGATTTACAAAGGAGAGGTGGGATTGTTGAGGATTGGTGTTCAGGAAGGACGAAAAGCAGTGTGAGTTCCCAGGGTGGCCACCCTAGTCCTTCTCGATTGTTGTCCCCTACATCTCCCCCCTTTTCCCGAAGGCACGGGGTTTGGGAAGCTTGTTCTATGTTTAAGCCTCCCCTTGTGAGCTGATAGCCACGTTTGATATATCTTTCTTTCATGTTGTTTTCTTCCCTTCTTGCTTTCCACCCCTTAGCTTTACAGAGAAAAGGTGGGATTGTTGTGGATTGGTGTTCAGGAAGGACAAAAAGTAGTGAGTTCCGAGGGTGGCCACCCTAGTACTTCTCAATTATCGTCCCCTGTAGTTGCCCCCCTTTTTGTGAAGGCACAGGGGTGGGGAAGCTTGTTCTCTGTTTGAGCCTCCCCCCTGTGAGCCAGTAGATGCGTTTGATATCTCTCTTTCTTTCGTGTTGTTTTCTTCCCTTCTTCCTTTCCACCCCTAGCTTTATGGAGGAGAGGTGGGATTGTTGTGGATTGGTGTTCGGAAGGACAAAAAGCAGTGCGAGTTCTCGGGGTGGCCACCCTAGTATTTCTCGATCACCGTCCCCTGCAGTTCCCCCTTTTTTCGCAAAGGCACGGGGTTGGGGAAGCTTGTTCTCTGTTTGAAGCCTCCCCTTGTGAGCCAGTAGCCATGAATGATATCCCTTTCTCTCTTGTTGTTTTCTTCCCTTCTTCCTCGTGGCCCCCAACTTTACAGAGAAAAGGGGGATTGTTGTGGATTGGTGTTCCGGAAGGACGAAACGTAGTGCAAGCTCCCGGGGTGGCCACCCTAGTCCTTCTTGATCGTAGTCCCCTTCAATTCCCCCATTTTTGCGAAGGCATGAGGCTTGGGAGGCTTGAGCTGGTAGCCACATTTGATCTCTATTTCTTTCACCTTGTTTTCTACCCTTTTCTTCCTTTCGGGGTCCCTAGCTTTACGGATAAAAGGGGGAATTGTCGTGGGCTGGCGTTGGGGAAGGACTAAAAGCAGTGCGAGCTCCCAGGGTGGCCACCCTAGTCCTTCTCGATCATCGTCTCCTTCAATTCCCCCCTTTTTGCGAAGGCACGGGGCTTGGGAGGCTTGTGCTGGTAGCCACGTTTGATCTCTATTACTTTCACCTTGTTTTCTACCCTTTTCTTCCTTTTGGGGTCCCTAGCTTTATGGAGAAAAGGGGGAATTGTCATGGGCTGGTGTTGGGGAAGGACTAAAAGTAGTGTAAGCTCTCGAGGTGGCCACCCTAGTCCTTCTCAATCGTTGTTCCATGCATTTCCCCCCTTTTTGCGAGGGCATGGGGCTAGGGGAGATTGTCCTCTGTTCGAGCCTCCCCCTGTGAGGGGGTTAGACACCTTTGTTTCTCTTTCTCTCATGCATTTTTCCTCCTTTTGCCCCTTAGCCTTACATTTGTTGTGGGGGGTGCCCCTATTCAGTGTTGTGGCTGATTTTTTGGTAATACGTGGAAACAACTCTTGACAAAAGATATCTCGGCTCTTGTTATGATGAACGTAGAAAAATGCGATACTTAGTGTGAATTTCAGAATCCCGTGAATCATTGAGTTTTTGAACGCAATTTGTGCCCAAGGCCTCGGTCGAGGGCACGTCTGTCTGGGCGTCGCATCCCATTCAAACGCGCTCCCTGTAATATGCTAGGGAGCAGTGGAGATGGTCGTCTGTGCCTCATGCGGTGCGGTTGGCTAAAATACCTCAGGCGATGTTTCGTGGTGTGCATCAGTGAGCAGTGATCTTGTCCCCTTGGATTGGTAGTCGGCGTTAGCTGATGCAGGCTTTGTGTGGAATTGCTCGAACTTGCGTTGCTCTCTCTTGTCCTGCCATCGGGTAGGGTGGATTTAGCTCCAACTTTGCGACCTCGGCTCAAGCGAGAACACCCACTGAGTTTAAGCATATAATTAAGTGGAGGAAAAGAAACTTACAAGGATTCCCCTAGTAGCGGGGAGCAAACCGGGAAGAGCCCATCATGAAAATCGAGTGGCGGCGTCGCCTAAATTGTAGTCTGTAGAAGCATCCTTAGCGGCGAACCTGGGCCAAGTCCCTTGGAAGGGGGCGCCTGAGAGGGTGACAACCCCATCAGCTTAGGACCCTGCTGCATCACGAGGCGTTGTCGGTGAGTCAGGTTGTTTGGGAATGCAGCCCTAATTGGGTGGCAAATTCCATCCAAGGCTAAATACGAGCGAGAGACCGATAGAAAACAAGTACCGTGAGGGAAATATGAAAAGGACTTTGAAAAGAGAGTTAAAGAGTGCTTGAAATTGTCGGGAGGGAAGTAGATGGAGGCTGTCGATGCGTCTCGGTCGGATGTTGAACGGCTCAGGTCAGTCCGTCGCTCGATTGAGGTGCAAACCAACACGGGCTGCTGCATCATCACAAGCGCAGGTGGATTACTACCAGTTGGTTTGCCACTATGGTGGTCGAGGAATGAAGCGTGCACCCTTATGGCGGGCTGTGTGCACCTGCGCACTTGTGGTGTTGGTTGGCGGGCTTTCCATTCGACCCATCTTAAAACACGGACCAAGGAGTCTAACATGTGTGCAAGTCGGTAAGTTTGAAAACCTGCAAGGCGCAAGGAAGCTAACGTGCGAGATCCCCTCTCTGGGGGGGTGCATCATCGACCGACCTTGAGCTTATGTGAATGGTTTGAGTGCGAGCACACCTATTGGGACCCGAAAGATGGTGAACTATGCCTGAGCAGGGCGAAGCCAGAGGAAACTCTGGTGGAGGCTCATAGTGATACTGACGTGCAAATCGTTTGTCTGACTTGGGTATAGGGGCGAAAGACTAATCGAACCATCTAGTAGCTGGTTTCCTATGAAGTTTCCCTTAGGATAGCTAGATCTCACGCACGAGTTTTATCAGGTAAAGCAAATGATTAGAGGCATCGGGGGTGTAACGCCCTCAACCTATTCTCAAACTTTAAATAGGTAAGAGGTTATGGCTACTCCATTGAGTTGTGCCATGGAATCGAGAGCTCCAAGTGGGCCATTTTTGGTAAGCAGAACTGGCGATGCAAGATGAACCGAAAGTTGAGTTACGATGCCAAATTGTGCGCTAACCTAGATCCCACAAAGGGTGCTGGTTGATTAAGATAGCAGGACGGTGGCCATGGAAGTCGAAATCCGCTAAGGAGTGTGTAACAACTCACCTGCCAAATCAACTAGCCCCGAAAATGGATGGCGCTGAAGTGTGCAACCTATACTCGACCGTCGGAGCAAATTTCCTGGCTCCGATGAGTAGGAGGACACGTGGGTCATTGAGAAACCTCGGGCGTGAGCTTGGGTGGATCGACCCTCGGTGCAGATCTTGGTGGTAGTAGCAAATATTCAAATGAGAACTTTGAAGACTGAAGTGGGGAAAGGTTCCATGTGAACAACACTTTGACATGGGTTAGTCGATCCTAAGAGATGGGGAAGCCTTATATCAAGGGTGCACTCTGCACGAGCATCGAAAGGGAATCGGGTTAATATTCCCGAACCGGGACATGGTGGCGGGTGGCAACGTTAGCAAATCTGGAGATGTTGTCGAGGGCCCCGGGAAGAGTTATCTTATCTTTTTAACAGCTTTCCCACCTTGGAATCGGTTCACCCGGAGATAGGGTCCAGCAGCTGGAAGAGCACTGCACGTCTTGCGGTGTCCGACGTGCCCTCGGCGGTCCTTGAAAATCTGGAGGACCGAGTACCGTTCATGCCCGGTCATACTCATAACCGCATTAGGTCTCCAAGGTGAACATCCTCTGGTCAATAGAACAACGTAGGTAAGGGAAGTCGGAAAAATGGATCCGTAACTTCAGGAAAAGGATTGGATCTGAGGGTTGGGCCTAGGGTTCTATGCCCTCAACTCGTGGGTTGTCGGTAGTCTACCCGAGCTGCTCTCACAACGAGGATGGGCAGTTGCGTGCCGATTGGGCTACGGGCATAGAATGCCCCCTGTCGGGGGCTTTTCCCTAAGCATCG